>Ga0207721_100052_pt1 | contig 144496 bp, 92 predicted proteins | sample TtaePargueraPR_3_FD_187756 | JGI IMG/M metagenome (GOLD analysis project Ga0207721, IMG submission 187756) | Aerobic enrichment media microbial communities from Bioluminiscent Bay, La Parguera, Puerto Rico - Tt and P2 (1) (SPAdes) | ecosystem: Environmental > Aquatic > Marine > Unclassified ... | reverse complement strand
GCAAATACTTTACGGTAAGGTGGCTTCATATCAAACAAAGTAGATAATTTTTGTATCTACATACACATGTTACTGGCGATAAAAAAGAGTGATACCAACACTTACAAAATTTTTCTCCAGATAATATGCAGCCACCTTGCACCGTTCCAGTTTCTGTAGAGTAAAATGAATTTTCTTCTAAATATCCTGCTTCAAGCATCTTCTTTAGGATTGCCAGTATTCTTTTATCATGTACACCCATTTTCCAGAGCTTTTTAAGTAGTATTCTATGATTGATGTTGTCAAAAAAGGATTTTATATCGCCTTCAATTATGTATGTTGGTTTGACTTTTGAGTTTACATTTACTTTGCTTATTACATCCATTACTGCATGTTTTGTTGCCCTATATGGTCTAAATCCATAGCTGTTTGGAAAGAATTTTGCTTCTACTATTGGTTCTATTACTATTTTGATACATTCTTGAATTATTCTTTCCAAAATTGTTGGAATTCCTAATGGTCTTAATTTTCCATTGCTCTTTTTGATGTATATGCGTTTTACTGGCCTTGGTTTGTAGTTTAGTACTTGTTTTTGTATAAGTTGTATTAATTCATCCTTTTCCATTTGAAGATACTTGTCTATTTTATTGTTATCAACACCGGGAGTTTTTGCTCCCTTATTAGCTTTAATGTTGTGAATTGCTGTAGTGATTGTCACTTCATTGAATGCAACTTCCATTATTCCATGAAAGCTTTTACCCTTCTTGCTTTGACTATAGATAAAATCAAGTTTTTCTTTAAGTTCTGCCTCGCTCGTGAAGCTGTGCTTTAAATGCATAGTTTCCTATGGTGCGCTACTCGTATTTCAGAGAGTTAAAGCTTCACTTTTTAAGATTTAATTTATTTGCCTGTCTAGTGCCCTTTGCCATGTGGTTGGCTTTCCCAACCTCAGACTACTACGGCACCTCTGCCATCATATCCATTTTTCATCGTCCTGTCAGACTCTAAAGGTATGACTTCCCGTGTTCCATTCTGACTATCCTTTTTTGTTGAAAGTTTAGGTGCCTGCTCTACCCCGAGGAGTTTGATGCCATTTGAGTCACAGTTTATTGGCATCCTCCGGAATCATTTCATATTCCAGCAAGTATATTAAGGCAACTCTACTATACTTAACTTCTATAATTCTGGCTTTCACCAGCCATCGCTAACGAGGCATCATAACAGGTTTATGTTCTTCACCATGCCTTCAGGAAGCCCGCTCCATCTATTGAACCATGCCAAGTTGCCTTGGTTTAGGTGCTTCAGGCTACGACTTCACCCACACTTTATACCTGTTTCATTGACAGATGTCCCAGGCATAGGGGAGTATTAGCTCTAGTGATACCTCCCGCAACCGCTGCGGTTCTACCGGTATTGACTCTACACTGCAAGGGAGTTCCACCCTTGAATTTGTCAGAACAGTTCAGTCGTTTAGACTGGCTTGCTTTTTGTTCGGGTTGCTACACCGAACTTATGCCGCAACGCGGCGTACTAAGCCCCGCAGTAGTATGTGGAACAAACACATGGCAAATCCCTGACTTCTTACCTTCTTTTTTTACAACTTCCTGAATTTTTGAAGTTATATTAACCATTGCCGTCCTTGACGGAGTTTTAATGTTTAGTGTTTGCAAAAATATCACCCCGTCTAATAGTATAATACTTCAAAAAAGTGATGTAAAGCTTAATATTCATGATGGGTGCATATTCTAAATCACACCATATTCTATAAAGAGCATTGTGTGAAAGCTATATACCTTTCTAATAAAGCAAAGGATTAGTCAAATCTTTTCCTACTCATTATCAAGTTTGATTAACCCCATATGGAGCTTTACATTTTTTTAGCTCTTTTGGGTTATACACAGATTTTGTCACAGAGTTTTTCCTAAACTAAAAATAAATACTGTGAAAAATACTAAAGGAGGATGGAGAAATTTCTCCATCCTCCTTTAGTATTTATTTAGTGTACTTTTACTATGTTTTTGCAAATACGTTATCATTCAATGCATCAATATTTACCATAGTCCATTTTATTCAGCATAATTGTTGAATTTGAGTCTATACCAGAACCAAAACTGTCTCCTGACCCTTTATGTCCTCCATTTGCTTTTTTGTCTTCTGCCATATCTTCAAGAGTATGCAATACATCTGCATCCAACTCATTTATTTTATATGAGTGATCTAAATTCTTCAAACTGAACTTTGCAACCATGTCTTTTAGCATATCTGCCTGTCCTGAAAGTTCTTCACTTGCAGCTGAACACTGCTGTGCTGTTGCTGAATTGTTCTGAGTCACATCCGAAACCTGAGAAATACCTTGATTAACCTGAGCTATTCCTGTTGCCTGTTCATTTGATGCATTTGCTATATTGCCAACAATATCGGCAGCATTTGAAATACCATCAACAATACTATTTAGTGCATTAGCTGTTTCATTTGCTATTTTAGTACCTTCTTCCACTTTTTTTATTGATCCTTCTATCATAGATGTTGTCTCTTTAGCTGCATTTGCACTTCTTGCTGCTAAATTCCTCACCTCGTCTGCCACAACCGCGAAACCCTTTCCGTATTGCCCTGCTCTTGCAGCCTCTACAGCTGCATTTAAAGCAAGTATATTTGTCTGGAATGCGATATCATCAATAACCTTAATTATCTTAGAAATATTTGATGATGATAAATTTATGTCTTCCATGGACTTTAACATTTGTTGCATCTGATTATTTCCCTGTTGTGCATTATTTTTTGCCACTAGAGCCAACTCATTTGCTTTATTTGCATTAAGTGCATTCTTTTTAGTCTGGTCAGCTATTTCGTTCATAGAAGCTGATAATTCTTCTATAGAACTTGCCTGTTCCGTAGATCCCTGTGATAATGTCTGGCTTGAATCAGAAACCTGTGCTGAGCCAGTCGCCACTTGCCCTGCTGCAATATTTATCTCTCCTAGAACTTCATTGAAAGATCTAATTATTTTATTAACAGAATCTTTAATTTCAATAAAGTCTCCAAGATAGTCAGTATTAATTCCAACCTTAAGATTTCCATCTGCCATCTCTCTTAACACATTTGATATTTCTTCAATACATTTAGATATAGTAGTAATTGTAAAGTTTAGAGCATCTTTTATTTTCGCATGATCTCCTTTATAATCGCCTTTTACCAAACAATGCAAATTACCCTTTGACATTTCATCCAATACACCTGCAGCTTCCATAACTGGCTCTACAATTCTTTCCACAAGTCCATTAAGACCTTGAATCATAACAGCCCAGTCCCCTAAGAACGCTTTATCATCTCCTCTCTCACTTAGCTTACCTTCTTCAGACGCTACAATAAGCTTGTTTATTTCACCATTAACATCCTTTAGATTTTTTCTCAAAGCTTCTATATTTTCATTGATAAACGCTTTCTTTCCAGGAAATCTTTCAAGCTCTGCGTCAAAGTTTCCTTTTGAAAATTCTGAGATACAAGCCATTGCTTTTTTCTTAACACTGATATGACCTTTTACCATATCATTTACACCTTTTGCCATAACCTTGTATGCACCTTCAAATTTTTCTTCCGCAACGACAACATCAATATCACCCAGATCATGCTGCTTTGCCATATTGTCCATCTCTGAAATAAAATGATTTAAAGCATCGATTAATAAATTAAGATTATTCTTAATTTCATTAAAGTCTCCAAAATATTCATCTGTAATTTTCGGTGGAATATCTCCTTTACTAACCCTATCAATGTATTCTGCTGTAACATTAATAGGTGCCACAAAGGCATCAACCATTTCGTTAATTCCCCCAACAAGGCTGCCCCATCTACCAGCAAAATCATCCGCATTCCCTCTTGTATCAAGTTTTCCGTCTTTAGTTGCCTGTATAAGTTTATCGGTTTCTTCTAGTAGTCCATTCATAATATCTATACAGTTATTAAGGTTGTTTTTGATCTCATTAAAATCACCATGGTATGCATCAGTAATTTTCGGTGGAATATCTCCTTTGCTTATCCTTTCAATATACTCTGCTGTAACATTTATGGGACCCACAAAAGCATCTATCAAATTATTTATGCCTATCATCATTTCCTTCCAACTTCCCGAATAAGAGTTTACATTACATCTTGTATCAAGCTTTCCATCCTGTGTAGCCTTTATAAGATTTCCCGTATCTTCAATCAATTCTCTTATAGTTTCTACCGTTTTTTTCATTGCTGGGGAAATTTCATCATTTTCATCCCTTGGCTGTACATCCATACTCACATCTCCATCAGCAATTTTTTTCATTACACCTATAACATTATTCTGCAAATCGTCTGCAAATTTATCCATAGAAACAGCCATTTGACCAACTTCATCTTTTGTGGTCATGTTGAGTCGCACTCCTAAATGCCCCCGTCCCATTTCCTCCATCATATTTGCTGCTTTCTTAATAGGCTTACTTATTATTCTTGAAATGAATATTCCCAGCAGTATTGACAACATCATTGCCACAGCAACAACTATCACCATAACTAGTACTGTACTATTTGCCTGTTTAGTGTTTTCAGCCGCTTTATTTGCAGCATCTTGTACCTTTATTTCAATTAATTTATCAATAGCATTCTGTTCAGCCCTTGATGCTATTCCTGCACTATTTTCCTCTTCTAAAAGAGCAAGAGCCTCTGCATCCTTGTTTTGCTTAGCTAGCTCAATAACTTTATCTACTTCTGTCCTAAAAACAGCCTTTGCCTCTGTAAACTGCTTGAACGCATCCTTTATCTCATCTGAAATCATTAATTCTTCAAATTCTGTAGACCATTTATCAATTTCAGATCTTCTTTGTTTAACTTTCTCAATGTTTGCCTGTATATCCTCCTGATCCTGAGCTTCAATCATATCTCTTACATTTACCCTTGTTCTCTGAAAAGCAACTCCTATATGTGACATCTGTTCAATAGGTACCGTCATTTTTTCATACAATACAGTATCCGATTGGCTTAATACTACGATATTACTAACCCCTAAAACTCCTACAATACAAGCAATTATAGCTACCACTATAAAACCTGCCAGCAATTTAGTTCTGATTTTCAAATTGTAAAACCACTTCATAAAAAAACCCCCTTGTTTTTATTGTTATCTTACAATTTTAGATTGAAGCATAAAGCTACAATTATCATAACTGTATCTTTTAAAAAATCCGTATAACGCTTACGCCACAAAGCTTTTTTAAAAAAACAGCAAAAAACCCTTCCCTTTCATAGCATTTAAGATAAAATCTTAAATGCTATGAAAAAAGCTAAAACTTAAGTTCAATACACATATATACATAATTTCTCTATTGACAGAAAAACTAATATTAGTGTATTTTTCGACATTTTTTTTAAAAAAAGGTGTTTTAAAAAAATTCTTTAGATAATATTAAACTAAAGAATTTTATGATTTTTGTAGTTCAAACACGCATAATTTCGTTGTTGTTTTTAATATTTATTCTGTTTTGTAACAGACTCTTATAGTCTCAACTCAATAAAATCAGATTTTTTTGAAACACCAATTGACCGTTATTTTTAGTCATTTCCTATTTTTTATTATTGACAATAGTATGTAAACCGGCAGATTATTCTCAAATAGATAGTTTTGATCATTTTGATTTATTTTTTAACATTATTTATAAAATTGAACTTCAAAATCACTACTCCTAGTCCTAAAGTTTCTTATATAGTTGGGCATTGGAAACTACACGCTCAAACAAATGTTCAACAGCTTCTGGTAGTTTTTGTGTCTGCTCCATAGCTAAAAACCCTCCTTCAATCAGTGTTGAATGAAACATTTTTATTACTTCTACACGCTGCTCATCATTAAAGTGTAAGAGTACATTTTTACATAAAACAAGTCCGTAATCAGTTCCGGGACTTTTCAATGAAAGCAGATCATGCTTTTTGAACGTTACCACTTTTCTTATTTCCTCTGTCAAACGATAATGCTTTTCTTTGTTGTCAACTTCAAAATATCTTTCAAAAATGTCTTTTGGAATTCTCTCTAACTGTTCCCATGGATATGATGCTTTTGAAATTGTATCTTCAAAAACATTACTTACATCTATATCAGTAGCATGTATTTTAATATTTCTAAAGTACATATAACCAGTTTTTTCTCTTATAACCATAGCAAAGCTATAGGGCTCGGGTCCCATAGCACACCCTGCATCCCATATATTTATATACCTTCTACACTTCAAACTCTCTATTGCGTATTCACATATTAATTCGAGTGTCTGCATGTCCCTAAAAAAGTAAGTAAACGCCATACAATTCCTCCTATTACAATATTTTTAACAAAATACTCGTAAAATAAGCTTAAAAACTCTAGACTAAGGATATTATTCGGTTACTATTAAAAATACTCATAAATCTTTTTGTCTTGATTTGTTATTTTTATACCACTTCAATCCCCCCTAATTTTAGCGTATGCAATTAAAATAGTCGCTGTACGGGATTTGTGTACGCAAATTTTAGCGCATACAAAATAATTACTTATCTCTAATCAAGTGTTTATGCGTCTTTTGTTTTGTCTGCAAGAAATTAAAATAGAATTTATGATACCACTATATTTTAACTTTTGTATATTTCTTATCGTCAAATATTATGGTTTTTATTAGAGTTTTTTTAATTTTTTCTAAAAAAATACACACATAAGGGAGTTTCAAAAAAATACCTATGCATTATTTCTGTTACAAAGCCTATCAAATCGAATTTTTTGAAACTCCAATTGACCAGTTATTTATTTTAAATCCCCTAAGCAATTTTTAGCAACTGAAAATTCTCACACTAAGTAATCTTACACATAAATACATTTCAACGTAATTCCTATACATAAGTATGTTATAGTAACTCATGCTTTTTCGCGATTTTCAGGGATTCTTCACAATTAGAGTTTATAATTCAAAATTAAGATTTGCAGCCTTTATGCAATATGCTATAATAGCTTTAAAGCAATTTTACATCGGGAGGGTATAAATGAAAATTTTAGAATTGTTCCAAACAAAAAAGCCAGTAATCTCTTTTGAAATATTTCCACCTAAATTGGATACCCCAATTGAATCCATTTTTGATACATTAGAGCAATTTAAAAATTTGGCACCTGATTTTATAAGTGTTACCTATGGAGCAGGTGGAAGTGCAAAAGACAGAACTATAGAAATAGCTTCTAAAATAAAAAATGAGTATTCCATCGAAAGCATGTCACACTTCACCTGTGTAGGACATTCAAAAGAGGAAATCGACAAACTTCTTGCATCTTTGCATGAAAATAATCTTGAAAATGTACTTGCACTGCGTGGAGATCCTCCAATAAATCAACCGGATTTTGACTTCAGTAAAAATGTGTTTGAATATGCAAATGAATTAATATCTTACATAAAGAGCAAAAATAATTTCTGCATTGCTGCAGCTGCTTACGTTGAAGGTCATGTAAACAGTATACGACTTAAAGATGACTTAAGATATCTAAAGCAAAAAGTTGACATCGGTGTTGACTTTCTTGTAACTCAATTGTTTTTTGAAAATAAAATTTTCTATGATTTTCTCGATAAAACATCTGCAATAGGTATAGATTGTCCTATAACAGCAGGAATTATGCCGGTATTTAAAGCTTCTCAAATTATCCGAATAGCTTCACTATGCGGTGCATCAATACCAGCAAAATTGGTATTATTGATGGATAAATACCGTGAAACCCCTGATGACATGCAAAAAGCAGGTATTGAGTATGCTAATATACAAATCCGCGATTTAATTGACAATGGAGTTGACGGAATACATCTTATGACAATGAACAGACCAAAATTAAGCAAGCAAATACTAGAAAACACAGGAATTTTATAAATTTTTACTTGCTGTGGACATTATATACAACTAAAATATAAGTTCCTACTCAAGAAAATTGGCTTCGCTCATGGCTCTACATCTTTTTTGGTTAAGGATACAAATTAATGATAGTTATATTTTATAAACTAGCATTAAGGTTGTACCTATCACGTTTTAGTGTCAAATGTCTCCATTCGAAGACCTTCGCATATAATCTGTAAGCCTTGTCTTGATAATTTTTCGCCTCGTATTAATGACATCCTGTCCTATACGCTAAAAATGCCATCCGTGGTATTTTTGCTTCAAATTATCAAGCCTTCGCCAACAGCTTCTAATGCTCACGTCTAAGAATTACGACATTTGACAGTAAAACAGGTTCTACTTTTAATTAGACTCTTTATTTTTGTTTTTAAATTTTCTAGGTGTTCTATAAATTCCGATGCGCTTAAAAATAGTAATTGTAATGTTTTAAAATTACCTTTTGTCTATGCCAGAGACTTGATAAGTTTGTCAAAACTTATTTCACTATCAAATTTTGCCATATTATCAATAATCTCTTGTTCTGTAAAAACCTTTGCAAGTCGCATGTTTTCATCAAGAACGTATATTATATGGAACCTATCAAAGTCCATGTTTTTAATAATATCTCCTAAACGCATTGTTTTGATAACCACCAATTCCCTTACTGGATACACTCCTTTTCGCAGGAATCTCGAACGCTTATAAACAAGGTTCTTAATATTCATAAAGTATACCTCCGACTTCTCATGTTTTAAGAAACAAAAAATATAAATTCCCAAAAAAACAAAACTAAAATTGTAAATATTGTCATTCAACTGAATTATTCCTATAAGAATAATAATTAGAATAAAACCTTTCGATACTCTTTTTGAATACTTATGAGCCTTAAATAATCCTATTTGAGAAGTAAGAATATCTCTAAATATTCTGCCTCCGTCGAGAGGTAAAATTGGAAACATGTTAAATACTGCTAAAAACATATTTGCCAAGATAAAAAAACGCATATTATCTGATCTAGGCAAATAATATGTGCTTAATAACACACACACAATAGATATAAGTATATTTGACAATGGGCCGCTTATGTTTATAAGATATGAATTTTTGTCCTTGTGAAAATCCTCATAAAAAACCGCATTCAATCCTATGGGATATACTCTTACAGAATATATTTTACCACCTTGCATCATTGAAACAATTATATGTGATAATTCATGTATTATAAGTGCAGCAAAGGTCAACAGGTATTTATAGTGATAATCAAAAAAATACATAAAAACTATTACAACAAGAAGTATGGGGTCAACCTCAATTATAAATTTTTTTTTACAATTCTATATAAAATATTTTACTTCACCTCTCCTCTTTTAGCTAACGAAAAATTAAAATATATTTTACTATATTTTTCTCCAAAAACATTTTACATCACTTTAGGTGATTCCAAAAAAATAACTATATAGAAGAACACTTTACATTCAATTATCCGAAAGTTCAATATAGTCAAGTGGATTAACTGCAGTATTATCCTTTCTCACCTCAAAATGCAAATGTGGACCATCAGCAGCTCCTGTTGCTCCAACTTCTGCAATAACACATCCCTTCTTTACTTCCTCCCCTTTACTAACAAGGAGTTTAGAGCAATGTGCATATATAGTCGTCAATCCGTCTATATGTTTTATCTTTACATAATTACCATAACTCTCTTCTTTATCCGCCTCTAGTACCTCTCCGTCATATGCAGCTTTTATAGGTGTTCCGCTCTGTGCCTCAATGTCAATTCCCTTGTGAAATAGTATTGCATTTTTTATAGGATGAACCCTTTCTCCATAAAAGGAACCTATTATACCTCCAACAGGAATTAGAAAGGAATATCCTGCATTCCCAAATATCTTTTCATTGCCTGTTGCTTCGTCTCTTTTTTCTTTAAATTCTGATTGATCAAAATCATCTTTTTCGTATTCTATACTTTCTACTAAAGACCCTTCTTCTGTATATATTGCACTTACAGGCTCAAGTTCTTTATTAAATCCTTCCTCATTCATATCTCCAGTCAGAGTACTTGCATCTAGAACTCTTTCTTCACTACCTTCACTCTCATCCTTTAAGAAATCCGTGTCGGTACTTTCTTCTTCCTCGGCAAGATTATTAAATGCATGCTGTATATTACTTAAAGTTCCTTTTAAGTCAATGTTATATGACATTATTGCTTTGAGCTTATCTTGCAAAAAAATAGTTTGTGGTGTCCTTAATTTTACTACAGCCATTATAACAAGAAAAACTATACAACATATAAGTGCCTGGCACACAGTTTTAGTAAGTAACTTGCGTACATATTTATCTTTATCTCTTTTACTCCTCTTTGTCTTCCTTTTAATTTGACTTGGCAATTGTCTTGAGTACCTTGGCCTATAAACAATGTCATCCACCGATAATACACCTCTTTTTCCTGAATTTGTATATTAGTTTTTCCTAAAAAACTTTGCATTAGGGAGTTTCAAAAAAACATACCAAATAATTTAGTTGTAAAGACCGTTATGGAAGCTTTTAAGCTTCTAAGCAAAGGAACATTATTTTGCTATATAAAAAATGGCAATCAAACTTTTTTGAAACTCCAGTTGCAAAGTTTTTTTGATTTTACATTTGCAATATATTAAATTATATTTAGGAAAAAAAGAAAATATTACATTTACATTTTCTAGGTGTTTTATAAATTGCTATACACAAATAAAAAAACCCCTAAGAAGGGGTTTTAAGCTTTTTACATAAAAACGCAATACTGCCCAAAGAACTATTTACCTATTATTTCTCTCCAATCCAAATCTCCTCTTTCAAGACCTCGAATCAGAATTTCCGCAGTACCAAGATTTGTTGCAAAAGGAATATTATTTATATCACAGGTTCTCAAAAGAGAGCTTATGTCAGGCTCATGTGACTGAGCAGTAACAGGGTCTCTAAAGAACAATACAAGATCAAATTCGTTGTATGCTGCTCTGGCACTAATTTGTTGTTCCCCCATCAATCCGGGCGAAAACCTCTGCACATTTAAACCTGTTGCCTCAATAATAATAGCACCCGTTGTACCCGTAGCAAATAAATTGTGGTTTTTTAATATACTCCTGTATGCTATACAAAATGAGGCTATTAACTCTTTTTTCTTGTCGTGTGCTATTAATGCAATATTCATAAAAAATCCATCCAGTATTTCTAAATAATATCTCTTTTAAAAGATTCCTAAAAATTTTACTTTCCACTGTCTTTCACATTTTTTATCGGGATGTTTGCAACTAAAGCTGGGACTATACGGTCACCCTCTTCACTTTTCGTTCTGGTCATTTGTATATCAAGTGTATCCTCATCTATGTCCATATAATTAGATATAACCTTGATGATTTCTCCTTTAACCATCTCCAAAAACTGAGGAGAGACATTAGCCCTATCATGCACTAGTACTAGCTTAAGTCGTTCCTTCGCAAAGTCTTTTGAAGCCTTAGACCTGCCAAATAACTTCGATAAATCTAGTAACATAATTCTCCTCCTTTATTAGTTTGCACCTAAGCCAAATAGTTTTTTTATTTTAAACATAAATCCTTCATCGCTATCAAAATTTAGAATTGGTACGTTTTCTCCAAGTATTCTACGTGTCATACTCCTATATGCTTCCCCTGCAAGGGACTTATTATCTGTGACAGCTGGCTCACCCCTGTTTGTTGAAACAATTATCTTTTCATCATCGGGAACTACTCCTATTAAATCAATAGCAAGTATATCAATAATATCATCAATTGACATCATGTCACCGCGTCTTACCATATCCTGCCTAACTCTGTTGATAAGCAATTTAGGATTTCTCAATTCATTAGCCTCTAATAATCCTATTATTCTATCGGCATCTCTCACTGCTGAGACTTCAGGCGTAGTAACAACTATGCCTCTATCCGCACCGGCAATGGCGTTTTTGAATCCCTGTTCAATACCTGCAGGACAGTCAACCAATACAAAATCAAAATCCTTTTTCAAATCATTTGTCAATTTTACCATCTGTTCGGGAGACACTGCTGTTTTGTCTCTTGTCTGAGCTGCTGGCAACAAATGAAGACCATTATACCTTTTGTCCTTTATCAAGGCCTGTTTCAATCTACATGTTCCTTCAACAACATCGACAAGATCATACACAATTCTATTTTCCAATCCCATAACTACGTCAAGATTTCTAAGCCCTATATCTGTGTCAAGTAAAACAACAGTTTTACCTTGAAGTGCTAAGCCTGTACCAATGTTTGCAGTCGTTGTAGTTTTACCTACACCGCCTTTTCCTGAAGTTATTACAATAACCTCTCCCATATTTGTGTCTACCTCCCGCCATATATTGGATATACTCTAATTCACACCAAGCTTTTTACAATTTATTACTTTATGAATAGATACATATTGTATATGAACTCAATTTTTTTCATTAAGGGAGTTTCAAAAAATACATATTCATTATTCCTGTTACAAAACCCGTTATGGAAGCTTTTAAGCTTCCATTCATAGGAACATTATTTTGCTATGCAAAAAAACGGCATCAAATTTTTTGAAACTCCAGTTGCAAAGTTTTTTTATTTTGCCTAATTACACTATATATTTCTTTTAATGATTTGTCAATTACCTACACCTACATATCTATCAATGTATACAATATTATCCTTTATAAAGGCCAATTCAGGTATATACTGACCTTCATTATTCTTTTCGTCCGGTGAACGTGTTATGATATCTGCAATCCTCAATTGAGTAGGCTGAAGGTTCAGAGCTGTCACAATAGCTTCTTTATTCCCATTTGAACCGGCATGTACAATACCTCTTAAAGATCCCATTACAACTACATTCCCAGTAGCAACTATTTCCGCCCCAGGATTCACGTCACCTATCACTACAAGATTACCGTCAAAATCAATCCTCTGACCCGATCTTACAGTACCTCTATAAAATTTCGTCATTCCTTCTTCTAATCCTTTAAAATAATAATTGCTCATCCTTATTTTTGCATGTGGTTGAGGTTTTGGCTCCACTTCAACATTAGGAGGCTCTTCTGTATCCATTTCAATACCGGTTATTTTTGCTCCACTTTTACTTTGCAAAAGCTTAAAAACTTGTTCCTCTTCAGAAAATGATAGCTTTTTTCCACGGTACTTTACCATAAGGGTAGCTCCTTTAAAAAACTTCCCTGCAGATGCTACTTTTTCCTCCATTTGAACCAATAGCTCATCAAACTCAACATCTTCCTTCATAATAATAGTCAGACAGTTTAGCGAACCTTTAAAAATCACACTGCCTTCATTCATTAACTTAACCCCCATTGTATTATATTTTTTCCCAAAACATATTTTCATTCTTTTAAGGAACGAGAATAAAATAAGTTCTTACTTTGGATAATGAAAAAACTTGATTTGATAGCGTCTTTAAAATGTTAAAATAGGTGGTTTTTTCCTTATACCCAAGTTATGGGATTTCAAAAAATTGGTGTTATAATTTAAGTGATTCCAAAAAACTTATCAACTACGGTTTCAAAAAACCTAATTTTACATTTTTTGCATTGCAAAATAATGTTTCTCTGTTAGAAAGCTTTATTCTTCCATTATGGCTTTGTAACGTAAATACTGTATAGGTTGTTTTTTAAAACCGCCTTATCGTGTAAATTTAACTTCTTCTACAGCAATTTGATCATCTGTATATTTGTCACTATTTAAACCAAAGTATTCCTTTAATACATCTCGGGCAATGGGAGCTGTATACGAACCCCATACCCCATGTTCAACAACTACTGCTACTGCTATTTCAGGATTTTCAGCCGGTGCATATGCAATAAACAATCCATTTGATGAACTTCCCTGAGACTCTTTTCCGGTCTCTGGAGTTCCGGTTTTTGCTGCAACCTTGAAAGGAAAATCTTTAAAAGTTGCAGCCGCAGTACCTTCAATCGAACTTGAAACCCTTACCATACCCTCATTTATAGCGTCTATTGTTTCCTTGCTAACTGGAATATTCTCATATTCTGGCTTACTTTCCATAACTATTGAACCATCATATTTTTTTACACTTTTTATCAAGTGTGGTTTATATCTCTTTCCACCGTTTGCAAGAGTACTAACATAGTTTGCTATTTGAATGGGAGTAAACATGTTATCAAACTGTCCTATTGACGCCTGAGCAGTATCTGCCGTCCTCCAAATATCATTGTGGATTTCCTTCTTGGTTTGTCGGTTAGCCCTTATCCCGCTTACTTCTTCTCTTGGAATTTCAATTCCAGTTAGTTCTCCTAGTCCGAATAACTTGGCCCATTTGTCAATATTGTCAATTCCAACTCTAACCCCAATTTCGTGAAAATATATATTACAAGATGTTTCTAGAGCTTCATTGAGGTCTATTTCATAATGAGGTCCAATTCCATTTCTATATTCCAAACAGTAAAACCGCATTCCTCCAAGATCTGTATAACCTTTATCGTAAAGTTTTGTATCTGGTTCAATTACTCCTTCTTCAAGAGCAGCAACAGCCGTAATGGGTTTATATATAGACCCTGGCGTATAACTTCCGCCTATAGCTCTATTTATCATGGGTTTGTTTATTTCGTCAGTGCTATATTCGTTTATTTTCTTGTCAGCCTCGGGATCATCACATCCCGGAAGGAAAATACTTGGGTCATAAGTAGGATAACTCGCCATAGCCAACACTTCACCATTATTTACATCCATAGCAACAACTGCACCGGCATAAGCATCTCCAAAATTCTTTCTATTATCAGCCCTTGACCTAATTAAGTTTATATTTCGCTCTAAAGATTCCATTGCAACTTTTTGAAGCCTTGAATCAATAGTAAGATACACATCATTACCAGGTATTGCTGGCTCACTACTAAGTTCAGATGTAAGTCTTCCACTAGTATCAACCTCTACCCTTTTTTTACCATTTATACCTCTCAGATAATTCTCTGCAGCTTTTTCAATACCAACTCTACCAATCGTATCATTTAACTTATATCCTTCATCTTTTTTTTCGCTATATTCCTTTTCATTAATCATGCCTATATACCCCAATATATGTGCAACATTAGTTGGGTCTATATATTTTCTCTCCGGTTCTATATCAATCAAAACCCCCGGAAACTCGTGGCTCCTCTCCTCAATCTGCGCCACTGTTTTTATATCTATATCCTCTGCAATACGAAGTGGGTTAGATGCGGTATAACCTTTTATAAGCATATCATACCTTACACACATTATGTTGTACGCCTCTTCATCCGTATATTTTTCATCAATACTAAACTTGTTCTTTCTAAAGTACTCAAAAACATCTGTTGGTGTCTTAAGAAGTTTCATATCCTCTTCTTTTAAAACCATCTCAGACTTCCATTTTTCTAAGGCTTTTTCTGATTTGTTTATATTATTGCCATATGCTATAGGATTATAAGTCAAATACTTAGTAAGCCCTGAATCAAAAGAGTCTCCATTTTTTTCAAAAATCTTATCGAGTTTAAAAATCATTTCATTTACTTGAGAATCTTTTATATTTGTCTTTGCTATATGAACAGTATATCCAATCCTATTTGTAGCTATAGGTATACCATTAGTATCTGCTATTATCCCCCTTGAGGCAACAATTTCTCTTTCCTGAAGAAGCCTTTGCTGGGAATTTCTATTATTCTCTTCTCCATTTATTATCTGAAGATTTACCAATTGAACTATGATTATAGCAAATACAAGCAAAATCGCAATAGCCAATAATACAAATCTCTCATTTGACCTTTCCATAACCTCACCACCAATATATATATAAATGAAAGTAGATAAGCTAATTCCAAAAAACTTTGCAACCGCAGTTTCAAAAAGCTCGACTTGCATTTTATGTAATAATATTATTTATGTTCTAATACGCTTAAAAGCTTTCACAATAAGCTTTTTGATTGAAATATAGAATATGTATTTTTAAAACGCCTTTAATACCTTCTGGAATTTTTGTCATATTCCTTGAAACGTACATGCATCTTAATAACTATTATAAATATAAATATAGAAATTGCACTGTTATAAGCTGCTTCAATTAGAATTATATTCTTCATAGGATAAACAAAATCCAATGGTGCTCTCAAGAATGTAGTGAAAAAGTAAACCAAATACTCATACACAATCGTTGATGCAAAAGTTAAAAAAACAGCAATAAGAACATTTTCTCTGTAGAGTCTTTTATTGATTAAACCAATAACAAGTCCAAGGTAAAGTCCCATTAAGGCATAAAAACCAATAACCATGCCTGATACCGCATCCTGCATAAGTCCACAGCAAAAACCAACTATTGCACCTTCAGTACCATTTCTTATAAGAGCCACAATAACTATTAATGCTATAGTTATATTGGGTCTTACCCCATAAATTTTAATAGAATCTCCAACGGTAGACTGAATCAATACTGTTAAAAAAATAAGGATTGTATAGGCAATTATTTTTAATTTCATTTGTCCTCATCGCTCGTTTCATTATTATTGATATTGCTCTCTTTTAATACAAACACCTGTTCAAGGCGTCTGAAATCTACCAAAGGTTCAATAATAGCATATCTATCCAATTGATTCGTCCTTTGCCTTACTTCCTTAACCTTTCCAATAATAATACCTTTTGGATAAATTCCTCCCACTCCTGAAGTTTCCACTTTATCACCTACAGAAATATCTGCTTCAGCGGGTATATAATTCATAATACAAAAACCCTCGTCCTTAAGTTTTCTGTCGCCTTTTACTACCACTATATCGCTAGTTTTCGACAACCTTGCACTAATGGAACTATCTTCATCTATTATAGAAATAACCTTTGCTGAAAATAGATCTGTTTGCATCACTCTTCCTACAAGTCCTCTATTTGTTACTATGGGATAATCATTTGATATTCCGTCCTTTGTACCCCTATCTATCGTAAAAATGTCAAACCAATTCCCCATATCCTTTGCTATTATATTAGCACCAATCATATCCATATTGCTATATTGATCCTTAATATTTAAAGCCTTTCTAAGCTCTTCATTTTCAATTTTAAAATCAATAAGCTTTTCATTTTCATAAACCAATTCATCTACTGTATTCTTTAAATCTTCATTCTCTTTTCTAAGCTTGTTAATGTCTTCAAAATGCGCAAAAAAATCATTTATTTTTTTGTCAGAAAAACCAATAAACCTTTGAAAAGGAGATAAAACAGTACTAAAAATATCTCCTACATGGTTAATCTTGCTATTTTGTATTGACGATAATCCAATTACAACCAAAAGTACTATTGTAACAAACAACAGCACGAATTTTTTGTTTTTAAAAAGACGAAACAAAATATATTATCTCCCTTCTATCGCAATTTTTTAGGAGAAATAAGCACCTTTTTCAATGTTTCTATCTCTTCTAACACTTTTCCTGAACCCATTACCACACAATCGAGGGGATCATCTGCAATATTCACCGGCATTCCTGTTTCGTTCTTAATTAATCTGTCCATCCCACTCAAAAGCGCACCCCCTCCGGTGAGCATTATTCCTTTGTCCATGATATCTGATGCAAGTTCAGGTGGCGTTTTTTCGAGAGTATACTTTATTGAATCAACTATTGAATTTATGGGCTCTCTCAAAGCTTCTGCAACTTCCGTTGAAGTTACCACTATATTTTTTGGAAGTCCAGTTATCAAATCCCTTCCCCTTATCTCAAGCTTCTCTTCTTTCGCCCTAGGATAAGCAGATCCAATAGTCATTTTTATTCCTTCTGCCGTTCTTTCACCTATCATCAAATTATACTCTTTTTTTACATAATGTACAATAGATTCATCCAATTCATCTCCTGCTACACGCAGGGATTTACTGGTAACAATTCCACCAAGAGAAATAACCGCAACTTCACTTGTTCCACCGCCAATATCTACAACCATATTTCCTGTGGGCTCTTCCACTGGGAGATTAGCACCTATTGCAGCCGCCATAGGCTCTTCTATCAAATATGCTTCCCTAGCACCAGCCGCAAGAGAGGCTTCTTCCACCGCCCTTTTTTCAACTTCAGTAACACCAGATGGTACACAAATTACCACTCTAGGCTTTCCTATTATTCCCTTTGAAAAAGCTTTCTTTATAAAATACTTTAGCATTGCCTGTGTAATCTCGAAATCAGCAATAACACCATCTCTCATAGGTCTTATTGCAATTATATTCCCCGGTGTCCTTCCAATCATATCTTTTGCAGCATCACCCACCGCAAGAATATCACCTGATTTTGTATTTATTGCAACAACAGAGGGTTCCCTCGCTACAATTCCTTTTCCCTTCAAATGTACCAATGTATTAGCAGTTCCCAAATCTATACCAATATCTCTAGAAAATATACCCATTAATTATTCTCCTTCCAACATTTCCACGTATTTTATTTTACAATCACCTTAAAACAAACACTCCAAAACTTCTTAAAACGTCGCTTAATTTTGAAATAGGCAAACCTACAACATTGAAATAACAACCTTCAATCCTATCAATAAGTACAGCTCCAAGACCTTGTATACCATAAGCACCAGCTTTATCTAAAGGCTCTCTTGAGCAAACATAAGCATCAATCGTATCGTCTCGTAATTCTTTCATTTTAACCCGGGTTATTTCAATAATCTTTTCATATCTTAAGCTTCTAGTGTCAATTACAGCTACACCTGTCATAACTTCATGCCAACATCCACTAAGGCTTTTAATCATACTAAAGGCATCCTCTTTATGCTGTGGCTTCCCTAAAACACTACCTTCTTTAACCACAACTGTGTCAGCTCCAATTACTATAGAATCTCTATTTAAATCTGAGTTCTCAGCTATCACTTTCGCCTTTTCAAAAGCAAGATGCAAAACAAGCTCTGATGCCTTAAGCCCCATTGAATTACTCTCGTCAATATCAGAAGATCTAACTATGAAATCTAATCCTAACTGTTTAAGCAATTCCGACCTTCTAGGAGATTGGGATGCAAGAACAATTTGCATCATTTTCACCTCGTATTTCAATACAAACTTTTTTTGTCATAACTATTATACTCATACCGTTTATCCTTTTTCAACAAAATATAAATTTTTTTGCATATTTTTTTGCAATAATATGATTCCAAAAAAATAACTTGTCACCTAGTGTTTCAAAAAAATCTAGATTGAAAAACTTTGTGACCTGAATACTATATAGGTTATTTTTTCAGACAACCCAACCTAAGGGATAACAAAAAAAATCTCTTTTACTATAAAAGTCAAACAAATACTCCACTAGGGTATGACTAACCTTTTTGACTTTTTGGTGATTCTAAAATCTTTTCTTTTAGATTGGGATCAATCGTATTAATACTATCAATTAGTTTGCTCATTTCACCAACACTAAAATCATTTATGTCCTTTACTTGAAATCCCATTTCTTTTATAATACCATTCACAACTGCACTGTTATCAGGATCAAGCCCCATATTTTTTAATCTTTGTTTAAAATAATTAATTTGCCTTGTAGTAGCCATTTTTTTATTTGATAAGGTCTCTTTCTTTACGTCCATATCCCTTTTTATTCTGTTTTCTACTAGATTCAATTCTTCATCGAGCATTCTTGCTTCTTCTGGAAATAACCAGTCATTTTCACCCATCAGCTTTCTTATAATTCTATCACAAGCCCCTGTTATGGTTTTTTCAAAACCAAATTCTTTATCATTTAAAAGTTCTTTTCCTATATCAAATAATTCCCAATCACTCAAAGAAAAATCCGGACTTTCATTTATCTTTTGACTAATATTTTGATAAATTTTTTTACTGTTTTCATACCTGACTTTATTTTTACTTTCGATTCTTTGTGCAAGATATTTTTGAAATCTATTAAAATAATCAATTTGCTTGCCGTCAACAATTACCTGTCCGGAAGATATATCACTTCCTTTAACTTTAATTACAAATGCAGGCAGAGTTATTTCTCCTATTCCAGGAAATTGTGCACTTCTCTCATTCAACTGAACTATATCTATTTCTTCAATTGAAATACCTTTCTCTTTTGCCTTTTTAAAAAGTCCTTCAGCTTTCATTCTTAATTCCCCACTAATTCCCTTATAATAATCTTTATCTTTACTATATAAAATTTCCGAAGGTATGTCATTTTGTAAATTTTCAGTAGTATTTATTTCCGAAACCATTTGACCATCTCCTATTTTTTATATACATTATTAGGCGGTTTCAAAAAATAACCTATACAGTATTTCGGTCACCAAGCCCCTCAATCTAAATTTTTTGAAACCGCAGTTGACCAGTTATTTTTTTGTAATCACCTTATTAGTAATATTCCCCGAATCTAAATATATAAAAGTCAAAATTAAAGGAGTTTCAAAGTTTTTTAAATAATCTAAAAAATTAGCATAAAAGTGTTTATAAAAAAAAAGAATTTACCGATTTATATTATGAATCCTTAGATATTCTTATTATATTAATAATATTTATAGCTAATGGCATTTTGTTAAATTTTTTATACTTCTCATTTTGTTACATAGGAAGTATAATATAATATAAGAAAACAATTATGTAAATGATTGATGGTGATAAAATATGAAAATAGAAAAAATTAACGACAACAAAATTAAAGTTACAATTTCACTAAGTGATTTACAAGAAAGGAATATTGATTTTGAGGCTCTTAACTACAACTCTCCTGCGACCCAGGAATTGTTTTGGGATATGATGGAGCAAGCTGAAGTTCAATTTGGTTTTAACACCTCGGAATCACAGCTGGCAATTGAAGCATCTCCGGATGAAAGTGACGGATTTGTTATATTTATAACCAAACTTGACGAAGACGGAGATTTTGAATCCATTCAAAAATATATTAAAAACAGGTTCAAAAAATCTGATCTTAGAGCAAAAAAGAAAAGCCAAAAGATATGTTCATCTGTAGTTATTTACTCTTTTGAACAATTAGATCATGTTCTCAGTTTGTGCAACAGGCTAAGAAGTCTTTATTCTGGTGAAAGTTCATTGTATAAGCTTAAAAACACCTACTATATGATGCTTACAAAAAACACCCTCTTGATGGATAACGTTAAATACTTTGAGTCTTTACTTGATGAATATGGAAAAAAAGTTTCTAACAATACTTACTATGAAGGTTATTTAGAGGAATATGCAAAAAAAATAGTGGAGTTAAATGCAGTAGAAGTACTTAACTCATATTTTTGATAAAACCATCTCAAAAATAATATTATATAAGAGTCGAAAAGTTTATTACAGTAAGCCTTTTGGCTTTTATAGTCATTTGTATATTATTTATCGAAAAATACATTCAACGATTTTTTAAAAAATCGGGAAAGAGAGGCTTCTTTCCCGATTAAAACATACAAGTTTTTCTTTTGCACTATTTGTCAGTAGAATTGTCAGGTTTGTGCCTAGGTCCAACCTGCATAATTGATCCAATTGCATCATACTTATTAACATATAACAGCTCTGAGCTCTTTTTATTATTTTTCATTGAAACCCTGCTTACTTCAACCTCAATCCCCTGTTTACCACTACTGATAATTCTTTCCTCCCCAGGTTTCAAATCATAGTTTACAACTCTCAAAACAGATGGTTCAAATCTTTGTGTAATATTTACTTCAATTTTCCTTTCAGAGTAATCGGAGCTTTTATTTCCTATTACATAAACTGTAACTGTCTTGTCATCCCATTCTGAAAAAACCGCAATTGGAAAATCAAAAGGATTTTTAAATGATAAATTACCATCTTTAGATATTTTAACATCAAGACCGTACTCAATATAGTCCACAGGTTTTTCATGTTTTGTCCTTTTGACAAAATCAATATCAATGCCTGTTTTAAGCAATGCTGTATATAAAGTTGACGCTACTTGGCTATAACCTTCATCTTCTTTCTCAACTAAAACACCTTTTTGCTTTAGCCTTTGTATAAAGGAAAACTCCATATGTTTTTCATCGTCTAAATCCGATTTCGGTAACAAAAAGCCATTAAGAGCTTTTACAGCTTGTTTAATACTAACCTTTAACTCATCATTAATGATAGGGGTTGAATAACTTGAAATAATAGAATGTACACCTTTAAAATCTGAAACTGTAATGTCGGGTGGAACAGAATTAATCTCAAAATTGTTTTTTACTTTAAATTCAATTGCAGAATCAAGATGACTTCCTATTTCATTCCTTATTTTTTCTACTGAGTTAGTCATATTAAGCTTTAAACCTGACTTATGAGAAGTTATATTTATTTCACCATTATGAAAATGCATCTGGGCATTTTCAGGTGGCCTATCTACTAATAGCGCAAAATCCTTTAAATGCTTTTCAAGCTTTTCTTCATTTAGATTTACAATAGGATATACAGTCTTACTGCTAGCTGAAAAAACTCCCTTGACTATTCTTGCAAACTTACTGCTTTCACCAAAGGAGTAAGCTAAATCTGCCGTAGCTTCATAATCTATTGAAAAATCTATATCTGAAAGTTTTATTCTATACTCCTTGTCATCACTATAATTTATCACCAGACTTGAATAACTAGATAATTTGCCATAATGCTCTTTAAGTGTTGACACAGCTTTGCTTTTTGTGTAATTTCCGACACTTAATGAATTTATGTATACATTAGGCAAAATGTGACCTTTTGAAAACATGTGAAGACCAAACAAACCTAATGTTATTGATAGTAACGTCTGAGAAAGAAGAACAAGCATTACAACGTAACCTTTGCTATGTTTTAACATTATACTCCCTCTCACTTTTTTAAATTAGGATAAATCAAAAAAACAACTGATTAACTGGAGTTTTAAAAAATCTTATTGCCATTTTTTTGTATAACAAAGTAATATTCCTTTGATTGGAAGCTTAAAAGCTTCCATAATGAGCTTTACAACTAAATTATTGGATATGTATTTTTTTGAAATTCCCTTAGGTAAAATCAGACAAATAACTAATTAACCATAATTCAAGAAAATTCGCTTCGCTCATGACTTTTCTTGTTCGCTAGGGAACCCTATGGTTCCCTTCGACGGATGCTTCGCATCCTGAGCACCCTCCTTAAACCGGGAAAGGGGAATCCCCTTTCCAAACCCCAGTATAGAAATTTACAAAAATAGGATTTTTATAAATTCCTATACTCTTAAAAATTTTGCAAAGCAAAAAATATAAATCAGTTTTCTGAAACATCAATTGACCGGTTATTTTTATGTTCTTAATTTTTTTAAATCTTAGGAACGTTCAAAAAATGAGTTCCTACTATGAATAAGGTAATTCCAAAAAAATAGCTGGTCAACTGCGGTTTCAAAAAATCTAGATTGAAGGGCTTTGTGACCTAATTACTGTATAAGTTATTTTTTGTAACCGCCTAACGAAAAAACTTGATTTGATATTGTTTTCAGAATTTGAAAACAATAAGTTATTTTTTCGTTATCCCTTAGGCAATTTCAAATAAAAAACTTTACAACTGGAGTTTAAAAAACTTACTTTTTCATCTTTGTACACCAAAATAATCTATGCCTTATTATTCATTACCAACTCAATCAGTTTTCCATTCTCTTTAGAAAGTTCAATAACATCATCAGTAATAGTAGACCCTTCACTTATAATTACAGTTCCCGAACTAGAGTTTATCGTTTTTGTGGCTTTCCTACCTTTAAGATACTGTTTCTGTCTTTGTTCAAATAGACTAGCAGCTCCACTCTGCCCTGTTGAAGCATTAGAAGAATTAAACTCTTTTGCCTTATTTGAATCTAAAGAAGGAGATTCTTGAATTGACTCTTCATTATTCAAAACTTCTTCAGCATCTTCACTTAATACTTGTTCATCCTCTAAAACTTCCTCAACTTCTTCACTTAACATTTGTTCATCCTCTGAAACTTCCTCAACTTCTTCACCTAAGGATTCACTCTCTAGTTCGTTAAAATTCATATCATTTACACGATACACATCCTTTTCACTATTAAAGGAATCTTCATAGTCAATCTCGTCATTTTGAGCCATTGGAAAATCTACTGCTACTGCTGATTCCATAATCATTTCGGGTTGTGATTGTGGATTGTGATATGATGTATCAATTTCTTTAAACAAATAACTACCTTCTGCTGCGATTTGCTTATCAGTTTCTTTCACAATATTTTCTTCAAAATCTTTATTGCTTCCCGATTCATAATTCATCAAATTTTTTTTTTGTTTTTCCTTTTCGTAACCACCGGTTCCAATATCCCCCGGCTTATCAAGCAGGGTGCTTTCCACATCTTCAACTACAACAACAAGATTTTTGCCAAAAGTAATAACACTCGTTCTTGGTATAATACGAATATTTTTATGTGTTATATCAGCTATATACTCAAGTCCTAATATATTGCAGTTATCATTTTCGTCAACATAAATATCTCCAACTTCACCAATAAGCCTTCCTTTTTTTGTGAGCACCTTTGTCCCTGTAACTTGAATGTTTTTCTGTAGCAGTTCAATCGCCACAGGTATCTTGCTTAGGTCATTGATTGCCTCTTCATTCTCAATTGTCACCGCATATTCACCAATGCCAAGTATATTGACTGTAGGAATTATCTTGGTACTTAAAATTTGAATTCCGCTATCTACTACCAAATAGTCTACAGCTCCCTTTTCAGCATTAGTAATAACATTTTTTACTTTACCTACTTCAATACCGTCAGAAATACTTATTATCGGTAAACCTATTATTTCTTGAGTCTTTTTCATTACTTTGTGTACCCCCTTAGTACTCGTTATTGTAATAAACAAAGTTGTTACTTTGAATACCAAGAAATATTATTTGATGGTATCTTAAAAAAAATTAGAATTATTATACCTTAAGGTATTTCAAAAAAATCTTTAGTCAATATTCATAGCCTCAACTCATAAACATCTGCGCATTTCACACATTACAACTTCATCCATAAAGTTGCCATATTGGTTTATATAGCTCTCAAGCACTTCCTTAGCAAGTTCTGCTTGTCCTAATTGCTTATACATAGAACAAATGTCAAGAACTATCCAAAACACTACATCATCACTGGGTTGACTGTTTAAAGCACAAAGGAAATTTAATATTGCCCCCTCATAATCTCCTTTTTCTTTGAAATTAAATGCTTCACTTATTATTTCATCAATATCTACAGTATTATATAAATATTCATCTTCAAATTCTTGTGCAAAGCTAATACAATCTTTTTGGCTATTAATAGAATCAATAAAATCCTCTTCTACTTTTTCAATAGTTTTATTAACCTCACTACCATATTCATTTTCAAAAAACAGAATCTCATTTAGAACTTCTTCATTAAAATAATCCAAACATGTTTCATAATCATTGACAAAGCTATTGTTCTCCAAATTGCCAGTAACGTCATATTCACAATTACAACTACTTACACTTGGACTGTCCATATTATACGGACTGCTTTCACCAGCTTTATTATATTTTTGAATTGCAAAATTATTATCATAAAATAGACTTTCACTATTAAAAGTCTCTCTTTTCATTGTATCAATATTTTTCTCAGTGTCAACAGATTTTTCAACAATATTTTTTCCTTCTATGGATAATTCATACTCTCTTCCCCTTAAAATACCACTGTTTTCAACATGTAAAATCTTTTTTAAACAAATGATTTTTTGTAATCCGCTTATGAAAATACTTTTATCCCATTCACATATTATGTCACTATTTTTCCGTATGTATTCCATATAATCGACTATTAGAGAAAATATTATCATTAATACTAAACAAGTTATAATACTTGTCACCAAAATAAAAGAGAAACTTAAAGAATCACCAACTCTAAAAAATCCATTTAGAATCCTAGGAAATGATACAGCAATAACAATAGATGCTATAGATATAATAAAAATACTATCTTTACGCAAAATTCTGTACTTTCCAAAAAATGTTATGTTCACATAAAACATTAACGCTGCTACAAAAACACAGATGCTTGCATATATAGCCATATTTACCTCCAGTATTAAAACAATTAAAATATTTAGGGATATATGGTGATTTCAAAAAATAACAACTTTACTTTTCTCACTTTATATTTTAATATAAATGGAGACACTTGGTCAATACTTTAAGTAGGTAGGTAAAAAAATGTCACCAAAGAAAATTGTGCCAAATAAATTTGAAGAATTTTTGCAAAATAGAAACAACTTAATTGAGCAATATTCAAAAGGGGATCTATCAAAAGATGAGTTTATTGAGGCAAATTATAATTGCATTAACATCTTAGATATTAAACCTTTTAAAAAAATAGATAACTTCAAAAAAGCTCTATATAATTACCAGTATTATAATGTACTGGCAAAATATTATCAAAAGAGAGCCCATGAACTTAGTAAAAAAAATGCAGCAAGAGAAGATTTTCTCGAAAAATCAAACTATTACTACTCAAAAAAAGATAGTGTAACTCTAAAACTTTTAATCTTATTAGATTTTAAAGGTGTGGAAGCTTATTTTGTAAAAGTAAAGTCTAGAAATCTGAAAAAAAAGCTTTTTGAAATTGTGCTGTCAGATTACGATAATATAATTCTCCATTCCATAAATGTATCAATCTTGACCAGACTTAAACAAGAAAATGTCTTTTGTGAGAAGGAGAAAAACTCTTTAGTAGACAGCTATATAAATCAAAAGTACTAATGGATAAGGAGGTATAAAAAACTTACCTCTTTACCCTTTAACTTCTAAAACAAAAAAAGTAACATCATCCGTTAAAGCATATTTTCCTGTAAACTCAAATAAACTCATTGAAATCGCCTTATTAAGATCTTTAGCACTTTTATTACTATTATTTTTTATCACGTCAATAAGCCTTTCCTTGCTATAGAAATACCCCTCTGAATTTCTAGCTTCAATTAAACCATCAGTATAGAATAAAACTTTATCTTTTTTATCCAATACCAAGGTATTATCCCGATATTGATCATCGTAAAATTCTCCAAACTTACATATGGGAAATCCTATTATGTTAATTTCTTCTACATTTCCATTTTCCTTTATAACAATAGGTTCTGCATTGTGCCCTGCCGAAGAATAAATAAGCCTTCTTTCTTTCACATTATACAACGCATACAACATTACAATATATATTTCTTCATTAAAGTCAGTTTTATTGAATGATTTATATATGTTATTTAAGACAGCAGAAGGATTAATAATTCCTATCTCTGTATCCATAAGTGTTCGAACTGTTTGGTTCACAAAAACAGTTAACATTGCTGCCGGTACACCATGTCCTGCAACATCACCAATAAAAAAAGCGATATGTTCTTCATCGCGCTTAAAAACATTGTAAAAATCACCACTAACCATTTCAGCAGGAAAATATCTGCTATCAAAGGACACTTCCATATATTGTGGCAAATTTGAAGGATATATTGCCTTTTGAATATCCTTTGCATACCTTAAATCTTCCATTAACTGATCATTTAACTTTCTAAGATCTTCCGTCCTTTTTTGAACAACTAAATCAAGATTATCAGCATAACTTTTTATTTTATGCTTTGCTTCATAAAGTTCAATATAAGGCCTTCTTATATTAGTTATAAATATCACTCTAAAGATGGCGAAAAAAGCTAGAAATTTGTAAATATGACCTAAATAATTATATATATCATATACACTAGAGTATTGAGTAAATGCCATCTCGCTGTAAACACTCAATACCATCGAAAATGCTGCAACAAGCTCTAGTGTCTCTTTATTCAAAAAATATCTATAAACAAATCTAGCTCCACTGATAAAAAACAAGAAAATAATTACCAATTCAGAATTTTTTTTAAAATTTGTAAGGCCTACTCCCTCTTCATACATAGTTGGAAAGATATCAGGAAACCACGTAACTGATATTAAAATACTAATACCTATAAAAAAAGGCACAATAAGAAATACATACTTATTGATATTCTTTCTAATTCTTATGAAATCTCCTGCAAATAAAAAACCAACCGCTATAATAAATCTAGAAATTATCCAATAAGTTGTAGCTGTGTTTGCTGAGGTATTTGGAATAAAAAAATCTGGCATACCCTTATAACTTAATGTATGAAACGTATCAACAAGAGCAACTGTAAGAAAAATACTTCCAAGATAAATAGATCTAAACTTACCTGTCTGTTCATATGAATAATATGCCACCAAAAAAACCGATACTGACACAAGTATACTAGTAAATTCAAATAAGTTATGCCAGGTAATAAAAGTTGCCACTCCCATGATTTTAGCAAATTCAACCTCTAAATAGCGAACCAAAACAAAGGGTACAAAAGCTAGAACACTCAATATTCCAAATAAAATAACAACATTATGATTACTAAAAGTACTTCTGTAAAGTTTATTAAGCCACATAATTGCACCACATTCAACTTTCCATAATTTTTTATCTAAGGTGATTCCAAAAAAACAACTGGTCAATTGCGGTTTCAAAAAATCTAGATTGAAGAGCTTTATGACCTTAATACTGTATAGGTTATTTTTTGAAACCGCCTAATGTCTCTTATTTTACCATTATAATAAAAACTGCGCAAACAAAAAGTCAGATTTTGCCTAAATTAAAACCGCAGTTTCACTCTATAGTAAAACTGCGGTTAAAAACAACATAGATATTATAAAACTATTGCATAATCATTTTGCATCTTTTTACATCTTACTGCTCAATTATCTGACTAGTATCCTCATGTATTTGAGGAGATTCTTTAGCAATACTCACTTTATCTTCTTGCCGAGTCTTCTTTACATTTCTAAAAACAATCTTTGACAAAGCTGCTTTTAGCACAGTATCCATTCCTTCGGCAATTACAAATTTTATTTCTTTCCTTACCACTTCAGGAATATCCTCAAGGTCCTTTTTATTGTCAACTGGAATAATTATTGTGTCAATTCCAGCTCTGTGAGCTGCAAGAACCTTTTCCTTAAGTCCACCTATAGGAAGAACACGTCCTCTCAACGTAATTTCACCTGTCATAGCTACATTCCTCTTTACAGGAATTTTTGTTAAAGCAGACACCAATGCAGTTGCAAGTGTTATACCTGCTGAAGGTCCATCCTTTGGAATAGCGCCTTCCGGTACATGTATATGAATATCATATTTATTATAAAAATCTTTTTCAATCATATATTGTTCTGCTTTTGACCGTATGAAACTCATTGCCGCTCTAGCCGATTCCTTCATTACATCTCCAAGCTGACCCGTGAGCTCTAATTTACCGCTTCCTTCCATAAGATTTACTTCTATAGACAAAGTATCTCCTCCGACAGGAGTCCAAGCAAGCCCTGTCGCCATTCCAACTTCATCCTTTTCATTGGCTTTATCATATCTAAACTTTTTAGTGCCTAAATATTTTTCTAGATTAGAAGAACTAACTTTAACAGATTTTTGCTTTGATGAAACAATTTTTTTAGCTATTCTTCTGCATAATTTAGCAACTTGTCTTTCTAGATTTCTAACTCCTGCTTCCCTTGTATAGCAGTTTATAATATCTCTAACAGCTTGCTCATCTACTCTCACATTTCCTTTTTTCAGTCCGTGTTCTTCAAGCTGTTTTGGAAAAAGATACTTTATTGCTATGTTGACTTTTTCCTCTTCTGTATAACTAGTAAGAGATATTACCTCCATTCTGTCTAGAAGCGGTCTAGGAATGGTATCAAGGCTATTTGCCGTAGTTAGGAACAAAACATCGGATAAATCAAAAGGAAACTCTATATAATGATCCCTAAAAGCAAAGTTCTGTTCACCATCAAGTACTTCAAGCATAGCTGACGCCGGGTCACCTCTAAAATCGTTGCTCATTTTGTCAATCTCATCCAACAAAATAAGTGGGTTTTTTGAATCAGCCTGCTTCAACGCAGCAATAATACGTCCCGGCATAGCTCCAACATAAGTTCTGCGGTGTCCTCTTATTTCAGCCTCGTCCCTAACTCCACCAAGAGACATTCTAACATAATTTCTATTCAAGGCTCGAGCTATTGATTTTGCTATGGAAGTCTTACCAACCCCCGGAGGTCCAACCAAGCATAGTATAGGCCCTTTTAAATCCTTTTTTAATTTTCTTATGGCAAGGTACTCCACAATTCTTTCTTTTACAGTTTTAAGTCCATAGTGGTCCTCGTCTAAGATTGCTTCTGCTCTATCTAAATCAATTATCTCCTCTGTCTTCTTGTCCCATGGAAGATCAAATATCCAGTCTAAATATGTTCTGATAACCGATCCTTCGGCTGAACCTGAAGGCATCTTCAAAAGCCTGTTCAATTCTTTTAATACCTTTTTTTCTATCTCTTCACTAAAATTGCCTTCCTTAAGTTTTTTCTTATACTCTTCAACCTCACCAGCTATACCATCTTTATCTCCTAGCTCGTTTTGTATTGCCTTTAATTGTTCTCTCAGATAGTATTCTTTTTGCATCTTATCCATTTGTTTTCTAACTTTTATATTTATATTCTTTTCTATCTGCATAATGTCAATTTCTTTAACTATTATCTCTAATAGTTTTTCAAGACGTACCTTAGGCTGAAACTCATTGAGTATCTCTTGTTTCTGTTCAACTTTTAATGTAAGATTTGATGTTATTATATCTGAAAGCTGATCCGAATCATCAATACTCATAACAGATAAAACTGTTTCAGGTGAAATCTTGTTATTGTACTTAGAGTATTCTTCAAAAGTAGAAACAACTCTTCTCTTTAAAGCTTCTATTTCTACCGCACTTTCATCATCATCAACATATATTTTTTCAACAACTTCAGCCATGAAAAACGGTTCTGTCTGAGTAAATTCAGATATCTCCGCCCTGCTTATACCTTCAACCAAAACTCTTATTGTATCACCCGGAAGCTTTAAAAGTTGCTTAACTTTAGATATAGTACCAATCGTATAAATATCATCAGTATTTGGTGAATCATTTTTTGCATCCCTTTGGGTAACAAGAAAAATAAGCTGGTTGTTTATCATAGCTTCTTCTAGAGCCTTTATCGATTTAACTCTACCTACATCAAAATGAAGTATCATATAAGGAAATACTGTAAGCCCTCTTAAAGGCAGCAAAGGTAATTCCTGTTTTTTTACAACCTTTCTTGCTTCAGACATTTAACCATCCCCTTACTATTAATAATAAAAGCTATTTGTTACAATTCAAATAAAAAACTAAAGGAATTTCAAAAAAACAAATATTCAATATATAAGTTGAAAATCTATTATGGAAGATTTTAAGCTTCCAGACATGAAAAATTTGTTTTTCTATGCAAAAAATGTTAATAAAATTTTTCAAAATTCCAGTTAATTATTTTTATTTGTTCTTACCTAAGGGAGTTTCAAAAAAATACATATTCATTATTTCTGTTACAAAACCCATTATGGAAGCTTTTAAGCTTCCAATCATAGGAACATTATTTTGCTAAGCAAAAAATGGCATCAAATTTTTTGAAACTCCAGTTGCAAAGTTTTTTGTTCTTACCTAATTTCTTCTAACCTATTTCCAATCTTTAATTCACAAGATTAAATCAGCCGCTGTCCCCTCTGCTTTGCCATTTTAATCTTAGAGGCATAATAAAAACATTTACCAGGGACTTGAAACTATAGGAGACGAATCTTCACCATTATAACCTCTAACCTTTTCAATTTCAATGATTTTATATGGAATTAAAGGGAACTACTTCTTGACAACAAAATAAAAACAAAAGATCATGAAATAATTGATATAAAAAAACGAATTGCACTTACAGACATTATAATACATATTACTAAAATTATAAATAGGACTAATTACCTCTTTTTATACTTTTTCGACAAAATAGAGCTATATTTTTCTCGAAAAACATTTTACATTATTTAATCTTTATTTTCGAGAAAGAAGGGTGTATTTAATCATCGTGAGACATATTATTCCAATAACTAAAGCTCCGAGGCTAAGAGAATGTATAACTCGCTACGGGTCGAATCAAAACTCGCTACTAAGTAGAAAAGTGATTCGACTAATCCTTCGCTTCGTTAACATTCTCTAAGCCTCTACGCAGATGTTATTTCCATAATATGTATCACAATTAAAATATGCACCCGAGAAAGAATATACATTTGACTATAAAAGTAAAAAAGATATAATGTAATAAACTTTTTGAATTTTATATAAATACCTTTGGAAAAAAATACATACACCATTGAATGAATAGCATAATTTATGTATAATACAATTTGACAATACTAAACTAAATTGGAGTGAAAAAAATGATAAATGTAATAGATGGCGGCATTACTGCACCAAAGGGATTTAAAGCCACTGGTGTTGCCTGCGGATTAAAAAACAACAATAAAAAAGACTTTGCTGTAGTTTCTTCTGATGATATAGCTGTAGCAGCAGGGGTTTTTACTACTAATGTTGTAAAAGGTCATTCCCTTCAGTTAACTATGGATCATATAAAAAGTGGTTATGCACAGTCTATAGTAATAAACAGCGGCAATGCAAATGCTTGCATAGGTGAGCAAGGAGCTAAAGATGCGTTAGAAATAGCCGAACTTACTGCACATCTTCTTCAATGTGATGTTAACAATGTACTTATTGGTTCTACAGGAGTAATAGGTGTACCGTTGAATATGCCAAATATACGTTCGGGTATAAGAACTTCTATAGCAGCCTTATCGCCAGAAGGAGGCCATGATGCATCCGAAGCTATTATGACAACAGATCTTGTTTCAAAAGAAATTTCCGTAGAAATCGAGATTCAAGGTGAAAGAGTAAGAATCGGAGGGATGGCAAAAGGTTCAGGTATGATACATCCTAATATGGCTACAATGATTGGCGTAATAACTACTGATGTAAATATCTCACGAGGACTTTTAGATAAAGCGCTCAAAGAAATAGTAGGTCATACATTCAACAGAGTTTCGGTTGACGGAGACACAAGTGTTTGTGACATGGTACTTATATTAGCTAACGGCGAAGCAGACAACTCAGGAGTTTTAAAGGAAGATATTGAATACAAAACTTTTAAATCTGCATTAGAATACGTTTGTACAAACCTTTCAAAAATGATTGCCAAAGACGGAGAAGGAGCCACTAAACTAATTGAAGTTACAGTTGACGGTGCCTCAGACGCTGAAGATGCCTATAAAGTTGTAAGTGCCGTTGCAAAATCACCACTAGTTAAGACAGCTATTTTTGGTGAAGATGCCAATTGGGGACGTATTTTAACTGCAACAGGCTATTCAGGAGCTAATTTCGATCCAAATCTTGTAGATATTTTCATTGGAGATCTAATGGTATGTAGAAACGGTTCTGCCCTTGATTTTGATGAAGATAAAGCTAAAAGTATATTGAAAAAAAATGAAGTTAAAATTAATATAAACCTAAAAAAAGGAACCTCGAGCGATAGAATATGGACCTGTGACTTCTCCTATGATTATGTAAAAATAAACGGTAGCTATAGAACCTAAAGGTAAAAAGGGTGCGTCCAACCTTTTTGTAACATATTATGGAAAGAGCATCTGCGTAGAGGCATAGAGAATGTTAACGAAGCGAAGGATTAGTCGAATCACTTTTCTTAGCGAAGCGAGTTTTGATTCGACCCGTAGCGAGTTTTACATTCTCTTAGCCTCGGAGCTTTAGTTCTTGGAATAATATGTTACACAATCAAAAACTGCACCCAGGTAAAAAATTTTCATTGCCCATTAACAAATTAATTGATATAATACTGTTAAGGGCAATATTATTTTCTTTTTGTCCTGGTTTTTTATAAGCTTTATCAAAAAATTTTAATGTCGTTTTGTAAATTGTTTTCTGTAATTTCCTGATTGATAGCAAATTGTATTAAGAGAGTTTCAAAAAAATACATACTCATTATTCGTGTCACAAAGCCCGTCAAATCAAATTTTTAGAAACTCCAGTTGCTCAGTTATTTATTTGATAATGCCTAATTTCAACTTGTGTCTACAATACTTAAGCAGTTTCAAAAAAAATACATATTCAATATTTTAAGTACAAAGCCCATTATGGAAGCTTTTAAGCTTCCAACCATAAAAACATTATTTTTCTCTACAAAAAATAGCAATAAATTTTTTTGAAACTCAGTTGATAAGCTATTTGAATTTGCCTTATTCAATTTACCTAAAAACTTAATGCTGTTCTCAAGTAAAATAAAATTGCAATTATAAAAAGTCACAAATTTCATCATGGAAGCTTAAAGCTTCCAAACAAAGGAACATTGTTTTTTATTCCAAAAAATGTAAAGCAATTTTTTTGAAACCTCATTTAACCAGTTATTTTTTTAGAATCACTTAACAATTATATGGAGGGATTATTATGTCTTCGCAATACGTTGTATTTAAATTGGATAATGAACGCTTCGCGGTAGAAATTGAACAAGTCTTAGAAATAATTCACACACAAACAGTATTTAAAGTACCTAATTCACCAGAGTACATTGATGGTTTAATTAATCTTAGAGGAAAAGTTTATACTTTATTTAATCTTAGAAAAAAATTCAAACTTCAATCTGATGACAGTAATTTAGAAGAATCCAAAGTATTAATTGTTAATATTGGTTCTACTTATATAGGTATGGCAGTTGACTCTGTGGAGGAAATCATTCAAATAGAAGACAACGCAATAGAAGAAACACCACCTACTCTTGCCAATAATGCAAAAAAATATATTGGCGCTGTAGCAAGAGTTAATGATAACCTTATTTTTCTGATGAATTTAGAATCCTTAATCGATTCACCAACCGACTTAATTCCTCAATTAGGAGTATAAGAGTCTTTGCAACCCAAATACTGTATAAGGTAATTCCAAAAAAATAACTGGTCAACTGCGGTTTCAAAAAATTTAGATTGAAAGGCTTTGTGCCCTGAATACCGTATAAGTTATTTTTGAAACTCCAGTTGATCAGTTATTTATGTGATTTTGCCTTATTCCGATAATGTGCAAAAACCTTATATCCAACCACCCGTAATTTGTTAAGGGATAGTCATACCTATCATCTGAGTGAGTTGCTATAAGTATTTTTTCTAAATCAGACTTTGAATCCTTGTTTACAACAACAAGTGAATGGTTGTAATTCGGTGCGCCATCAAAAGATAGCTGTACTATGTCACCGGGTATTATATCCTTTGCATCTACTTGCTCTGCAAAAGGTCCACTACCTTTATTATTTGTTAGAAAATCATAAATATAATTAACACCAGTCCAAGATGGTGTTCTTTTTTGCAAATTTAAATAGTACCATCCATATAAAGGCGTGTAGTTCATAACACCTGCCCCGGCAAAAATAACTTGTGATACAAAATTGGTACAATCTCCTCCGAGTTTATCAAAATTGTAGTACTTAGGGTTACGCTTTAAGGCCCATTTAGCGGCATATAAAACAGCTTTTTCTCTATTATATCTGATAATGCTTGGTACTATATATTGCATAATTCAATACAGCCCCTTAATGCTCTAAATATTGGTTTTTTTTATAATATGCCTAAAAATTATAAATGGTAACAGATTTGTATAACGAAAAACTTCTCTGACCATAATTTACATTATATTTCATTTTATATAAATATTGATTTGTTTGTTATATATGTGATATAATGGGTGCATTAATGAGATTTAATATATTTAGCCATATATTCCCCTTATTTTTTTTTGAAGAATATGTCTACAATAAGTTAAATCCAAATCATTAAGGAGGATTATAGATATGCCTGACAAAACTCTTACATGTAAGGATTGTAATGAAGAATTTGTATTCTCAGAAGGTGAACAAGCCTTCTATCAGGAGAAAGGTTTTCAAAACGAGCCCCAAAGGTGCCCAGCATGCAGAAAAGCAAAAAAACAACAACGAAGAAACTTTGGAAATAACAGCTTCGGAGGCAATAGAAATTTTAACAGCAACAGATGGTAATAACTAAAGGGGCATTTAAGCCCCTTTTAAATCATTTTATTTTTTTTTGCCAACTTGAAAAAAAGAAATTATAGTTCTCATTACTTCACCTGCTATACTTAAAATATCAAATAAGTTCTCAGTACTTTCAGTAACTGTTGAAACCGCCTCACATATGTAATCTTCAACTGCCTCTACAGTTTTCTCTGTTTTACTTATTCCATCCTTCAAAGTAGATGAAATCTCATTAACATTATCTATCACTTCAGGCAGTGAATCGGCTGTCTTATTAATATTATCTGTATTATCCGACACAATCTTGTCCAAACGTTTTACAACTTTGATAATATTAATTAATGCAATAATGAGCACAACTAAAACTGCTGCTCCTAAAGTGTAAATAAAAAAGTCTGCCAATCCCCTTACGCTGAAAGTAAAAGTAAACAGTTCATCCATATTTCGCCCCCATGTATGTGACTTAAGTAATTGCCAAAAAATAACTGGTCACTTGGTGTTTCAAAAAACACATATTCAATATTTCAGTTGCAAACCCCATTATGGAAGCTTATAATCTAGCAAACATAGTAACATTATTTTTAAATGCAAAAATTTAAAACCAATTTTTTTTGAAACTCCAAGGCATCCAGCTCTTACGTTTTTACTTCTTTCACTTCGTTCTAAACAAGTGGAATAAAAGAAAAACAAATTGAAGCAATTTGTTTTTCTTATGATCTTTTAAGCTATACCGAAAAAGCATCTTTCTATTGTTTTTTGTATCAACCTAGGTTTTTCGTTGCCCTTAAGCAAAAACTTATATTTTATCTTCCCTAAGTCTATCTGACCTCTTTTGCTTAAAAAAGGAGGTTAAAGCTTTTATAATTATATATGCTTACTTTTCTGAAACCTCATCTTCCGATTGTTCTTGGGATTTTTGTGAATCTTGGGATGTTTTTGCCTTTTGCTCAGCCTTTTTATTTTTAAATTCTGATACCTTTTCTTTTACTACGCTAGTAGCCTTTTTTGTACCTTTTGATACCTTATCGGCAGTTTTTTTAGTACCCTCTGCAACTTTTCCTGCTGTTTCTTTTACATTTTCAGCAAGTTCCTCTCGTGTCTCCTTACCGGATTTAGGTGCTAATAGCACCCCAGCGGCAGCTCCCATAGCGGCTCCAAGCCCCGCACCAACTGCAATACTCTTAGCAGCCTTTTTTTTCGCAGCTTTTTTCCTTTCTTTTCTCTTCTTCTCAAGCAAATCCTTTATATACATAGTAAAGCACCTCCTGTATTATTTACCGTATGAATAAAAACCCATAATAATATTATACTATATTTTTCAATTAGTTCCAAGTCTATTTGCTGAAAAGGGTGCATATTTTAATTGTGATACATATTATGGAAATAACATCTGCGTAGAGGCTTAGAGAATGTTAACGAAGCGAAGGATTAGTCGAATCACTGTTTAAGCGTAGCGAGTTTTGATTCGACCCGTAGCGAGTTATACATTCTCTTAGCCTCGGAGCTTTAGTTATTGGAATAATATGGTCCACGATGATTAAATACACCCTGCTGAAAACCTCGTATCATTTTTATAGGACTAATTTACTATAATCACACGCCTATAATTCTGGTATAATATAGTATATACAATATTGTCATATAAGTTCTACAGTTTTCTTAAAAGCTTTTCATAAAGTAATTCCTAAAAAGCGACTGTTCAATTTGTTTTTCATAAAACCTGCTTTTCATTTTTGGCTTTGCAAAATAATTTCCTATGCTTGAAGCCATTTAGCTTCCATTAGGGGATTTGTGTCCTAAGGCAAAATCAAAAAAATAACTTACCAGCTAAGTTTTTTATATTTTCTTAAAAAGGTGCTTAATATGAAAATACGCCGTATAAAAGAGTATTCAGTAAATAAATACAAAGTAGCCATTTTTTTAGTAGGTATTATTCTGTTAAACATACTTGCAGTATTTGTTATGCCATTTTTTGTTTTTAAAATAAAATATGGGATAAATATGCCCTGGTATTATATAGCAGCATCGTTAATTAGTTTGGTTTTAATTTTCGTCTTTGGTTTTAATCTTGATAATTGCTATTTAAAAGCTTGCAATAAAATTAAAAGGTATTCTAAAAAAATCGAATACAAAAATGTAGCTCTTGTCCATATGTACAACAAACTTAAAACCTCAAAAGAAAATCTAGATAAGTTCTCAGAAGAACTTGAAGAAAAAGTATTTGAAAAAACCGAATCAATACAAAATCTTTTAAACAATGCAGGACAAGGCTTTTTATCTTTTGGATCTGATCTAAAAGTCGATAAGGACTATAGTCTTGAGTGTAAAAAAATATTTAACCAGCAAATACATGGCCAATCCATCAGTAGATTGATTTTTCCAAATGATGAAGAAATGCAAGAGCTAATTAGAAATGTAACTCATCAAGTTCTAGATAAAAAAAGTGATTCAAAGAGAGAACTATATCTTAGCTTGCTACCTAATGAAGCATATATTGATAAAAAACAAATTCAAATAGAGTATAAAATTATAAGAAAAAGTATATATACCGAAACCGAAGCAATTATGCTAATATTAACTGATATAACAGATAAACGTAAACTCCAGGAGCAAATGGAAAATGAAAGAAATATATTAAAAATGGTAGTTAACATAGTTACAAATTACTCAGATTTTATATATTGTTTAAATGACTATGAAAACTTCTGCAATAAACAAATGTTTGATATCATCAATACCTCCTATAGCGCAGAAGATATTATAACAAAAATTTACAGGGCAATTCATACATTTAAAGGTAATTTCGGACAATTTGGTCTTAATAATGCAACTTATAATCTACATCAATTTGAATATGAACTATCAGAGCTTTTAAAAAACACAAACAACATGAGTTTAGAAAATTTAGAATTTAACTTATCAAAAAACAACTTATACCAATGGGTTGACGAAGATATTAACATACTCAAAAATATCCTCGGAGATTCCTTTTTTAGAAATAAAGATGTCCTAGAAATTGATAAAAAGAATTTTATAAAAATCGAAAACAAGTTGCTGTCGCTCCTTTCGCCTTTAGACCGCAATCTAATACTACCTGAAATAAATAAATTTAGATATAAACCATTAAAAGAACTTCTAAAATCATATACAAATTACATATTAGGACTATCCGACCGCTTTAATAAACAATTAAATCCTCTTGAAATTGTGGGAGGAGATTTTCTAGTAGATCCGGATAGATATAGACCCTTTACAAAATCTCTTGGACACGTTTTCCGTGACATAATAGAATACGGAATTGAAACTTGGGAGGAACGCATTAATGAAGGAAAAAGTGGATTAGGAAATATAAAATGTACAGCAAAACTTATTAATGGTACCATAGAATTAAAAATTGCAGATGATGGTCATGGAATAGATATAGATCTTATTAGAAAAACAGCAGTAGAAAAAGGATATTATACTTTAGAAGAAGTTAACAATAAGAAAAACAATGAAATAATCTCCCTTATATTTTTTGATGGATTTTCAACAAGTAGTGAAATCTCAAATTTGTCAGGCAGAGGAATGGGGTTAAGTGCAGTTAAAGATGAAGTAGATAAGCTAGGCGGTAGCATTGAAGTCAATACTTTGCAAAACTCAGGAACTACATTTACTTTTACCATTCCTTTTATTGAAAGTAACAATTTGCCTTTAATATCTGAGGATAAATTAATGAATAGCCTTGTAGATACAACAAAAAATTTTTTCAGTGGTCAAATACTTTTATGCAGTGTGGATATTGAAAACAAAGTTAAAAAAGTTGAAAATCTCATTTTGAGAGACATCTCAGTGCTAATTAGCATAAAAGGCGCAATTAACGGAATATTTATTTTTACTGCCGATAAAAATCTATTAGAAATTATACTATCCTATTTCGATTTACAACCATCAGATTCTGAGGAAGAAGAAATAAGGACTGAAGACGTCCTAGCTGAATGTGCTAATATGATTATGGGTAACCTTTCAAATTCAATTCCCCATATTGAAAACTACATAAATCTTGGGGTTCCAATTGCTTATACTTCACAAAAAAGCCAAGTAATACATGAAAATACACAAATATGGACATCTATTTTAGAATCAGTGGATGGCAACCTAGAAATAAACTATATAAACTTTTAGCGGAGGTGTTTTTATGGCTACTGTTATTATTGTAGACGATTCATCTATGGCAAGAAGAAATTTAAAAAACATACTTGTCTATGGCGGGCATACTATTTTAGCAGAGGCAACAAACGGTGTACAAGCCTTTGTAGAATATGAAAATTATAAACCTGATTTTATAACTATGGATATAACTATGCCAATATTAAATGGAATCGATGGTACAAAAAAAATACTTAATTCTTACCCTGATGCAAAAATTATTATTGTCAGCGCACTTAATCAAAGGCTAATGATATTAGAGGCCTTACAAAATGGTGCAAAACATTATATTATAAAACCCTTTACCTATGAAAAAGTACTAGATGTTGTTAATGAAGTATTACAATCTCCATGCAAATCATCTAATGCTAACTACTCAAATGTTCAAAAGCAATCTACTGCCAAATTATCCAATTTACCCCTACAACAAAAAGAAGCCACCATTTTAAGACCATTTTTTATTGAAAATAGAGACGGAGTGTCTATTGTAAACATATCAAAATCTATGTGTAACAATAATCTCACTGCTTTACAACTAGGAATCAAAAGAATTTCACTAAATAACCCTACCAAGATAATTTTCAACTTTGGAGATATCGAAATAATAGAAGAGGATACTTTTAACGGCATAAAAGAAATTTTAAAAAATATAGTGACCCTAGATGGAGCATGTATTATGACATCTTGTAATCAAAACTTTGTAAAAACTGTTTCAGAAAAAGATAACACTCTGCCTATAAAGCTTTATTCTGAAAAACTCAACATTTCGGAGCTCGATACATAAAGACTATAATATTCATTTATGAGAAGCAAAAAAGTAATATCAAAGTAATTTTAGAAACAACAACCATTCCACTGCAGTTTAAAAAAATCTGGGTGTATTTAATCATCGTGGACCATATTATTCCAATAACTAAAGCTCCGACGCTAAGAGAATGTATAACTCGCTACGGGTGGAATCAAAACTCGCTTCGCGTAGAAAAGTGATTCGACTAATCCTTCGCTTCGTTAACATTCTCTAAGCCTCTACGCAGACGCTATTTCCATAATATGGCTCACAATTAAAATATGCACCCAAAAAACCTAAGTTTATGGAATTTGTGACCTAAATACTGTATAACTTATTTTTCTAAACCGCCTAAATATCTTGATGTTGATCTACAGGTAAATATATATCAGAAAGCTCGATTAATGCTCTTTCTACGCCATCATTTCTCATATTAACAGAATCATCATATTTATCGTCAATTTCATCACTACTCAATATTTTTACCGGAAATGATAATATAAACTCGGTTCCTACACCAACCTCACTATCAACTTCTATTTGACCATTGTGCATTTCAACCAACGATTTGACAATAGATAGTCCTATTCCACTTCCTTGCGATTCTTTAGCAAGAGATGAATTAACCTGCCTAAAACGATCAAAAATAATAGCTAATTTGTTTTTTTCAATTCCGACACCTGTATCCTTTACTGAAATTTTCACAACGTCATTCAAATCACGTACTTTGATAAATATTTCTCCACCCGGTTTGGTAAACTTAATTGCATTAGATACTAAATTTAACAATATTCTTTCAAATTTATTAACATCAAATGCCATTATTTTTTTCTGTACATCGGAATTAAACGTTAGTTTTAATTCTTTGACACTAATAAATTCATCCACAGAGTTAACCACTTGTCTGACTATATTAACGATATCCTCATTCTTCATTTTTAGTTTAAGAAATCCCAAGTCTATTCTAGTTACATCTATAAGATTGTTAATAAGCTTAAGTAACCTATAACAATTCTTTCTTACGTTTGTCATGTATTTATTTACTTTTTTCAGGCTAACAGTTTCCTCCCCTTTCTTTTCATAAACAGATAACACCTGTACAACGGAAAGAATTACATTGAGTGGAGTGCGAAACTCATGAGATATATTTGTAAAAAATTCTGTCTTAAGCTTATCGTATTCAATCACCTCATTTAGCAACCTCTTGTTCTCTTCCATAGTGTTTTTTAAAGCAACTTCTGTAATTTTTCGTTCGTTAATATCGGTAACCGTACCAAACATTTTCAACGGGCTACCATCATCATTCCAAATTGTATGTCCTTTAATCTGAATCCAAATACTTTCTCCACATTTAGATATTACTCTAGTTTCAAACTTATAATTAGTAACATTTCTTTTAAGATATTCCTTTATTGATTTTTTCATCATTACAAGGTCATCATTATGTAAAAATCGTCCCAGATCACTACTCTTGTCTTGTAAGTCACTATGGCTATAACCTAGTGATTTCATCAATTTCATGGGATATATAATTTCATTGGTAAGTATGTCCCATTCCCACATTCCATCTGTTGTATTGTTTATAACCAACCTATATCTTTCCTCACTGATTTTAAGTTCTCTTTTAGAATTTTTTATTTCCTTTATACTACTGTCAATCAATATATACAATAAAATTGCAGTACATATAACATAAAACCACCCTTTATATATTGACACTTCTACCAAAGTTTTACTATCTTTCACCAATACACCTACCAGCTTATCCGAAAGCAAAATCCATATTGAACCCATAACAAGATATATTATAACAATATTAAAAGCATTAAGCTTTCTTACCATATTTGTAAAAATTCTATTAAAAAAACAAAATAATCCATTCAGGAGTCTAGCTTTTTTCATTAAAATTACTCCTTTCAAAATAATATTAAAGAACACAATATACGATTTCAAAAAAAATAACCTATACAGAATTGAATTCACAGAGCCCTTATCCAAGCCTAAATCATTTCTTTTGTTATTCGAAGTAACAAATCGAGTTCAAACCACTATATAAAACACTTTACCATATACAATACCATTTTTAAACTAAAATTTTTAATTAAACGCTAAGTTTTTGAAATTCTAGTTGCAAAATTTTTCCACCTGCGAAATAGGATTGCTGGAACAAAGCTTCATTGGCTCAAGGGTATACTTCCAAATGAAAAATCCGGCTTTTTAAGGAATACCCTAGCTAATAAAAGGATTTTTCATTGGTTTTGAAGCTTTGTGTAAGCAACCTATTTCATAGCTCGAAATTTTTTATTTGCCCGGTGTTTTGTAAATCCATACTTCGAGATAATCAATGCACTTTTTTTAATAAGAAAACGACTGGACTTCGAGTCCCTTTTTTGAAAGAAGGGCACTAAAAAATTCGGAACATGGATTCCCTTCGTTCGAAAGAAGGAAAAATAAAAATTGAGGATAAACTACATATTCATCCTCAATTTCTATAAGTCACTATTTTGATTTTACTTTATTAGGCAAAATCAAAAAAAACTGATCAACTGGGGTTTCAAAAAATCCCATTTAATGGGCTTTGTAACAAAAACATTGAATATGTATTTTTTTGAAACCCCCTTATTCCTCACCAATTATTTCTAAAGCTCCTGCATCTATATCAATATCCAAATCAATTTTATTATCTGCCTCATTAAAGTTTTCCGATAAATAATATAAACCATCCTTCTTAACTTCTATACCTTTAAAACTCGTTGAACTTGCATCAGCATCAACTTTAGCCCTAACACCTGAACCTATGGGAACATATATTTTCACCTTCGATGCATCGGCATCAACTTCTACTTTTGTATCTTCATACTGTTTCCCCAAAATAAGTTTAATATTACTTGCATCTACATCGACATCCATTTTCTTAACTTTTAAATTAGTTAAATCCATATCTGAATCTGCTGCATCCATATCAAAGCTCAAATCCCAAATCACATTGGAATTAATGTTTAATTCACACTTTCTGTCAACAGAAGGTTCTCCTGACAAAAGATTTTTTAAAAAATTATGAATAATCATTTTGTCATCTGTTTCAAACTTAACATTTGCTGTTTTATTTTCGTCTGTGTACTCAACATTATATTTGGACTCTGTATTTTTCACCTCACCATCTAACAAATTTAATTCAGTTGAACCCAAAGCAAAACTAATTGCCGAAGTTTTTATTTTAGCTTGGCCTTTTTCAGTTTGACTCAGCTTCTCAACTGCATAATTTCTATAATCACTTTTACTATTCTCATCTATATTCTTGTTAGCATAATAACCATATGCAATCATTACCGCAAAAAATGTAAGCCAGCTTATTACTTTAACAAAAGAGTATTTCTTAAAGATAACATTTATTCCAATAACAATAAAAATAAGAGAAATAGTCAGCTCAACATTATCAGTAAAAACCATTATTATCCATTTGAAATCCTTTATTGACCAATTAAGAATATCCGTCTGAATCAAAAAAAACAATAAACCTGCCATTATAAGAAGGATACCTACACCTGAATTCTTTTTATTCATTACTACTTCCTCCCATTTCTATAGACAATAATCAGCCCCATAACTACTAAAAACATGGAGATTACAACCTCAAATTCCAAATGGATAAACTGTTTGATTAAAAATATAACTCCCAGCAACACAAAACTCACACCTAGAAAAGTACTACTATTTTTTGACTTTTGATATTCACTATCCTCACCATCTCCCATAACTTGGCTAAAATCCTTATCACTGTCATATTCCTTAAAATGTTCATCATCAAAAAAATTATCCGGTGCATATCCCTCATCCTTTGGCATTATAATCACACAAACAATATATGCAAATATACCCACACTAACTAAAGTAGATAGCGCAAAGCCAAGCCTTACTATAGTAGAGTCAATATTTAAATACTCAGCTATTCCACCACATACTCCAGCTATAACTCGATCTTTTTTAGAACGTTTCATCTTACTTCCCATAGTTTCCTCCTTAAGTCTTGTTAAAAATTTCAAAATCAACATAATTAATAAAGCTATTTATCACAATAATTGTATCGGCAGTTTTTAGTTTTTTTGTGTTTGTTTTAGGGAGTTTCAAAAAAATACATATTCATTATTTCTATTACAAGGCCCATCAAATTGAATTTTTTGAAACTCCAGTTGCAAAGTTTTTATCTTACCTTGTTTCTTAACATATAATACGGAACTGTGAAAAAAAAGTCTTAAGTATATTAAAAAATTTTAAAGTTTCAGATTTTTTCAAAATCATTTACACAAAAAGCCTTTTATATTTATTATTAAACTGCTATTATATGTGTATTGCCATTTTAAAAAACGCTATATACATCCAACTATAAAAGTTTTAAAAAAATATAGGGTGATTCCAAAAAAACTTTGCAACTACGGTTTCAAAAAATCTAGAATGAAGGGCTTTATGCTCTAAATACCGTATAGGTTATTTTTGAAATCTCCTAATGTATTAAACCTTTGACTTTTATATAGACTACTTTTTTAAAACAACTTATACATCACTATTAAAGAGGTTTAGTTATATGAAAAAAACAAATATGAAAGAGCTTTTTGAAATATTTATTACTTTTTTCAAAATTGGTGCATTTACGATAGGCGGCGGATATGCAATGATTCCATTAATAGAAAAAGAAGTAGTTCATCGTAAAAAATGGATAAAGGAAGAAGAAATTGTTGATATATTTGCCATTGTCCAGTCCGTCCCAGGCGTAATCGCTATAAACACTTCAATGTTTGTAGGTTATAAAAAAGCAAAAATCAAAGGCGCTATATGTGCAGCACTTGGTGTTATAATCCCGTCCTTTTTTATGATAATTGCTATCTATTATGCCTTATCTGGCATAAAGGATAATGTATACATAAAAAAAGCCTTTGAGGGAATAAGAGCAGGAGTTACTGCACTAATACTTTTAACAGCAATAAAATTAACTAAAAAAACAATAACAAGCTATATATCCGCAATAATAGCTTCTATATCTTTTATATTGATGGTGTATTTTGAAATACATGCAATACTTCTAATACTATCCGGAGCAATTATAGGATATATAATGTACATGGCAAGAAGGGTGAGAAAACTATGATTCAATTGAAACTTTTTTTAACTTTCTCTAAAATAGGTCTTTTCAGCTTCGGTGGAGGATATGCAATGATTCCTCTCATACAAAAAGAAGTTGTGCAAAATGGTTGGCTTAGTGCCCAAGAGTATGCGGACATTATTGCAATTTCACAGATGACTCCAGGCCCCCTCGCCGTTAATACAGCAACCTACGTAGGTGCCAAAATTTCTGGCGTATTAGGATCTATTCCTGCAACAATAGGAGTATCTTTACCATCTTTCATTTTAATAGTAATAATCGCACACTTTTTTATTCAGTTTAAGGATAGCGCTATTGTAGCTTCCATACTAAAAGGTATAAGACCTGTAACAATAGGAATGATTGGTTCTGCTGTAATATTTATGTCTGAAACCTCTATATTTAAGTCTGGAATCTCTTCTGCAATAAAATCTCTATTTACAGTTGACCCTCTAAATTCTAATAATATAGATTTATGGGGTATTGCCATATTTCTTATAATTCTTGTCTCTTCAGCAAAGTTTAAATTACATCCAATATGGGCAGTTATTGTGTCTGCAATTTTAGGGATGTGTCCATTACTTATTTAATTTTTGCTCAGTTCGAAACAGTAAAAAATTTGATCTTTCTTAAATTTTTTAAAAAAACTATGGACATTCGAACATATGTTTGCTATACTGTTTATAGAAAGTTTTTTTGAAAGTAGGTTGATTTTATGAACAAAGTTATGTTAATCGGAAGACTAACTCAGGACCCAGAAGTAAGGCACACTACCACAAATAAAATGGTCTGTCATTTCAGACTTGCTGTGAACAGAAGATATTCAAAACAAGGTGATGATGCTCAAACTGATTTCTTCCCTGTAATTGCCTGGCAAAAAACTTCAGAGTTTTGCAATCATTATCTTAACAAGGGACAGAGAGTTGCAATCATTGGAAGATTGCATAACAGAACATGGGATGACTCTGAGGGTAAAAGACACTATATTACTGAAATTATTGCGGAAGAAGTATCCTTCGCAGACAGCAAAAAATCTTCAAATCACACTGAAAATGCAGATGCACCAATTTTTCAAACATCTGCCGAAGATCTTAATTCTCAAAACAGTTTAAGCGAACTACCATTTTAAATAAAGCAATTAGCGAGTTTCAAAAAATACATATACAATTTTTCATTTATAAAACTCATTATTCAAGCTTTTAAGCTTCCATGTATAGGAACTTTATTTTGTCATGCGAAAAATAGCAATCAATTTTTTTGAAACTGCAGTTACAATGTTATTTAATTGATTTTGCTTCAAACAAAAAGGGGTATTATGCCCCTTTTTGTTATGCCTATTACAAATAGCCAACAAAATCACTATCATTTTCGCTGGCTATTTGTTTTATTCCACTTTTTTCGAAAAAATATATTCAACATTTCAGTTACAAAACTAATTATGTAAGTTTTTAAACTTTCAAGACTAAGAAAAATATTTGCCTATCAAAAAACGTAAAAGTTTTCGAGCTGTGAAATAGGTTACTTTCACAAAGTTTCAAAACCAATGAAAAATCCTTCTATTAGCTAAGGTATTTCTTTAAAAGCCGGATTTTTCATTTGGAAGTATACCCTTGAGCCAATGAAGCTTTGTTCCATCAATCCTATTTCACAGGTGGAAAGTTTTTTGGATTACATTAATTCTCTACTCAAAAATAATTCCAACAGGACAGTGGTCGGAACCCATAACTTGTGAATAAATAAAAGAATCTTTAAGTCGACCTTTTATACTATCTGATAAAAGAAAATAGTCAATTCTCCACCCAGCGTTGTTCTTCCTTGCATTAAACATGTAAGACCACCATGTATATGCTCCTTCTGTATCTGGATAAAGATATCTAAAAGTATCTATAAATCCACTACTGACGTAGTTGTCAAACTTTCCTCTTTCCTCATCAGTAAATCCAGCATTTTTTCTGTTTGACTTAGAATTCTTAAGATCAATTTCTTTATGCGCTACATTTAAGTCTCCACAAACTATTACAGGCTTTTTCTTTTCAAGATCTTTCAAATATAATAAGAAATCATCTTCCCATTTCATACGATACTCAAGCCTTGCAAGCCCCCTTTGCGAGTTTGGTGTATATAATGTAATAAAATAATAATCATCAAATTCTAAAGTAATAACTCTGCCTTCCATGTCATGTTCTTCTATGCCTATTCCATAAGTTACATTTGTAGGTTCAACTTTTGTAAAAACAGCTACTCCAGAATAACCTTTCTTTTGTGCATAGTTCCAATACTGATAATAGCCCTTCGCAGGCACTGTAACTTGACCTTCCTGAACTTTTGTCTCTTGAATACAAAATATATCAGCATCTTCCTTTTCAAAAAATTCCATGAAGCCTTTTGTCATTGATGCCCTAATTCCATTTACATTCCATGATATCATCTTCGTCATTTTCTAACCCCCTTGTAAATCTTATATCTATCTTTTACCTATTTCAAAAATCGCTTTGCTCATGGACTAAAAATCTTTAGCTTTAGCTAAAAAGAACTCACTTACCTGTGTCCAATCCATAGCAAACAATTCCCCTCTCAGAGTCAACGGTTACCACTGCTCCACTCTTAAGTATTTTTGTAGCATTCTCAGCTCCAATTATTACAGGAATTTCTAATGCAAGTCCAACTGTTGCAGCATGTGAATTCTGTCCTCCCTCTTCAACAACTAAAGCCGATGCCCTTTTGATAAACGGAAGCATTTCATTATTAGTATATGGAACAACCAGTATATTGTCATCAACAAAACTCTCATTAGCCTCATCAACTGATCTTGCAACCCTTATTTCTCCCGTTGCTATTCCTGTTCCTATTCCTGTTCCTTGAACAAGAACCTTACCGACTAGATGCACTTTCAATATATTAGTAGTACCACTCATTCCAACTGGCAAACCTGCTGTTATTACAACAAGATCACCATTTCTAACCAATTTAGATTTAAGTGCCATTTCAACTCCAACATCAAACATCTCGTCCGTTGATGACGCTTCAGATACAAGATAAGGTAAAACTCCCCAAGACAGTGATAATTGACGCTGTACCCTTGGACATACCGTTGTTGCAATTATTGGGCATTGTGGTCTAAATCTTGATATCATTCTTGCTGTATGTCCGGAATGAGTTACCGTTATTATTGCGGAAGCTTTTAAATCCTGAGCTGTTGTACATGTGGCATGGCTTATAGCATTAGTTACATTAGGAGAAAAATCATGCTGCATTTTTTGAAATCTAGTGCCATAGTTAATTGATGCTTCCGCTTTTCTTGCAATCTTTGCCATTGTTTCTAATGTCTCTAAGGGATATTTACCTATTGCAGTTTCACCTGATAGCATTATACCACTAGTACCATCATAAATAGCATTTGCTATATCACTAGTTTCAGCCCTTGTAGGTCTAGGATTTCTAATCATAGAGTCTAGCATCTGGGTAGCTGTTATAACAGGCTTTCCCGTTTTGTAACATTTTTTTATAAGCATTTTTTGTACAACAGGAACCTCTTCTACTGGTATTTCAACTCCTAAATCTCCCCTAGCAACCATAATTCCATCGGACACTTTTATTATTTCGTCAGCATTTTGGATAGCTTCTCTATTCTCAATCTTTGCAATTACCTTTATATCTTCACCATAATTTTTTTCTAAAACCTTCTTTATATCTACTACATCAGAGGCTTTACGAATAAAGGAAGCTGCAATAAAATCAAACTCATTTTCTATAGCAAACTTTATGTCCTCCACATCCTTCTCAGTAAGTGAAGGAAGATGAACTTCAACTTCCGGGACATTAACTCCCTTATGGTTTCCAATAGTACCTCCATTTAGTACTTCGCATATAATATCCTTATCCTTAATGTTTATTACTTCCAACTCAACCAACCCATCATTGATAAGAATTCTGGTCCCTTTTTTTACATCTTTATATAATTCATGGTAAGATACAGAACATTTACTTATATCGCCAAGTATATCATCATTAACTAAAGTAAACCTTTCTCCTTCTTGTAACAGCACTTCTCCAGTCTCAAAATTTCCCAGTCTTATTTCTGGACCCTTTGTGTCTAGAAGCAATGGTATAGGTAATTTTAATGCTTCTCTAATTTTTTTAAAACGTTCAACCGTTATTTTATGATCCTCATGTGTGCCATGAGAAAAATTCAGCCGGGCAATATCCATTCCTTTTTGCATCAGCTTTCTCAAAACATCTTCATTTTCTACTGCCGGTCCTAAAGTACAAATTATTTTTGTCTTTCTCATCTACTTATATTACCTCCACTTTTCTTTCATTTATTCCTTTTTTCATTTCGTTCAAAAGAAGATTAAAAATTTCAGTGCATAGGGTCCTTACTTTTTTCCTTCTTTCACTTAATTCGAAATAAAGTTAATAAAAACTTCAGTACATCGAGCCCTTACGTTTTTTCTTCTTTCACTTCATTCGAAAAAAGGTTAATAAAAGCGTAAGATTAAGTACAATCTTACGCCTTTGCATTACTTGTACACTTCAAATATTTAAAACACTATTATTAATACCCTAATAATATATTTTTATAACAAATTACTTAAAGATAAGAAAAATAACTTAGGGAGTTTCAAAAAAATACCTATTCATTATTTCTGTTACAAAGCCTATCATGGAAGCTTTTAAGCTTCCAATCATAGGAACATTATTTTGCTATGCAAAAAATGGCATCGAATTTTTTAAAACGGCCGTTGCAAAGTTTTTATTTTAAATCCCCTTCCTCTTCAAGTACTTTAAAATCATTTTTTCTTTCATTTATTCCTTCTTTCACTTCAATATCAACCCAAGTTTTTTCGTTATCACCAAACTTATATATTAATTATTACTTAGAATCCCCTCAATTAATGGTGTGCTAGAATTCAGCACTATTAACTGTTCTAGGGAAGGAAATAACATCTCTTATGTTGGACATTCCTGTAATATACATTATTGCTCTTTCAAAACCCAGTCCAAATCCAGCATGCTTAGTTCCTCCAAATTTTCTAAGATCTAAATACCACCAATAATCATCCTTATTAAGATCAAGCTCATCCATTCTTTTTTCGAGATAATCAAGTCTCTCCTCTCTTTGACTACCACCAATTATTTCACCTACTCCTGGTACCAAAAGATCCATTGCCGCAACAGTCCTATTGTCATCGTTCATTCTCATATAAAAAGCCTTGATATCCTTTGGATAATCTGTAACAAATACAGGCTTTTTGAAAATCTTCTCTGTAAGATACCTTTCATGCTCTGTCTGAAGGTCAGTTCCCCACTCAACAGGGTATTCAAACTTGTCCTTCTCCTTCTTAAGCAGTTCAATTGCCTCAGTATAAGTTATACGACCAAATTCGGACTTTACAATATTATTAAGCCTTTCAAATAAAGTCTTATCAACAAAATTATTAAAAAACTCCATCTCCTCAGGTGCGTTCTCCATACAATAGTTTATTATAAACTTAAGCATATCCTCTGCTAAATCCATATCATCACACAGTTCTGCAAAAGCTATTTCAGGCTCTACCATCCAAAACTCTGCAGCATGCCTTGCAGTATTCGAGTTCTCTGCTCTAAAAGTAGGACCAAATGTATATATATTTCTAAACGCCATACTATAAGTTTCTCCTTCGAGCTGTCCACTAACAGTGAGGTTGGTCTCCTTTGCAAAGAAATCCTCACTATATTTTATACCCCCATCTTTATTTTTAGGAGGTTTATTCATATCAAGAGTCGTAACTCTAAACATTTGACCCGCACCCTCTGCATCACTTCCCGTGATAATTGGAGTATGCACATACACAAATCCTCTTTCCTGAAAAAACTTATGTATGGCATATGCTGCAAGAGATCTTATCCTAAATACTGCTGAAAAAGTATTGGTCCTTGGTCTCAAATGTGCTATTGTTCTTAAATACTCAAAAGTATGCCTTTTTTTCTGCAAAGGATAATCCTTTGTAGACATACCTTCAATATCAATTTTACTTGCTTTAAGTTCGAAAGGCTGCTTCGCATTTGGAGTCTCAACAAGTGTCCCTTGCACGACTATGGATGATCCAACTGGAATTTTAGATATCTCCTTAAAATTCGATATATTTTCCTCTTCAAAAACAACCTGAAGATTCTTAAAAAAAGATCCGTCGTTTACTTCAATAAACCCAAAGCTTTTTGAATCCCTTATAGTTCTTACCCAACCTGCAATAGTTATTTCGTTTTCAATATAATCACTTGCTTTTCTATACAAGCTTTTGATCATTATACTTTTCATACCTAACCCCTTTGTTTATTAATATTTTTTCTTTTGAATTTAGTCAAAAGAAAATGGCATTAGGTCATTTCAAAAAATAACCTATTCAATATTTAAAAATACAGCGGCCGAATTTTGTGATTCACAATATAATCTAACTCACAAAAACCGTGTAAGGTGTTTTAAAAAATTTTTTAGTCGATATCAAAACCAATTTCAAAGTTTTTTTAAATCACCTATTTTTTAATTGGTACATAAAATTTTAAGTACCATTAATTATTGTACACGAAATTTAATAAAAAGCCACTATTATTATTCTAATTTATTCTCTATTTTACAACAAGTCAAATTCAAAAAAAACAAAATTTTTTTGACGCTTTATAAATCCTATACATAAATAAATCAGCAGAATAAATATTCATCCCAATGAATATTTATTCTGCTGAAAATATAAATATTTGTTTAAGGTAGTTTCAAAAAAATACATATTCAATAATTTAGGCACAAATCCTTTCATGGAAGCTTAAAGCTTCCAAACAGAGGAACATTATTTTGCAAATGCAAAAAATGTAAATCGAATTTTTTGAAACTCCAGTTGCTCAGTTATTTATTTGTTCTTGCCTAAATCACCTTATTTCTATTATAACAATTTAATATTAGCCTTATCACAAGCTTCTATCATTTCATCGGGCCATGTTGAAGCCTGTACTTCTCCAATATGAGCTTTCTTTAAGAAGTACATACAAACTCTCGATTGACCAATACCGCCACCGATAGTATAAGGAAGTCTTTTTTCCAGCAGATCTTTGTGGAATTTTAGGCGTTTACGATCTTCACAACCCGCTTCTTTAAGCTGTTTTACAAGGGATTCCTCATCAACTCTTATTCCCATTGACGATATTTCAAATGCTCTATTTAGAACAGGATACCACAATACCATATCACCATTTAGGTCCCAATCATCATAGTCAGGCGCTCTTCCATCATGTTTAATACCTGACTTTAAAACAGAACCTATCTTCATTACAAACACAGCTTTCTTATCCTTTGCAATCATATCTTCTCTTTCCTTAGGTGAAAGCGAAGGATACATATCTTCAAGTTCCTGAGTAGTTATAAAAAATATGTCCTCAGGTAAGATTTCTGGAACATCAGAATATTCGCTACAAACAAATTTCTCTGTTTGCCTCATTACTTTATAGATCTTTCTAACTATGTCCTTTAAAGTATCAATATTTCTATCTCCCTTTTCAAGAACACGTTCCCAATCCCACTGATCAACATAGGTTGAATGGAGATTATCAAGATCTTCATCTCTTCTAATTGCGTTCATATCTGTGTATAATCCTTCTCCTACTTGAAAATCATATTTTCCAAGAGCCATACGCTTCCATTTAGCAAGAGAATGAACAACTTCTACAGTATCTCCACCAATTCCCTTTACGTCAAAGGATACCGGTCTTTCAACTCCATTAAGATTGTCATTCATACCCGTTTCAGGTTTTATAAAAAGCGGAGCCGAAACTCGACTCAAGTTTAATTCTTTTGCAAGCTCATCTTCAAAAAATCTTTTAATGTTCTTTATTGCTCCCTCGGTTTCTTTAACACTTAACACAGGATCATATTTTGCAGGTATCACTAATCCATCTTTCATTTTTCTCTCCTCCTTAATTCTTTGAATTTTATTATACATCTTATTATATCACCGTTTTTATAATATTGCTATAAAAACTGAAAATAAATAAAAGAATTTTTTAAAACTTAATCTTGCATTTTGGACTTGTTTTAAAATTTTGTTTTTTATCAATCCAAAAGCAATTATATGTAAGGCATTCCTAAAAAATAACTGGCCAAATGCTATTTAAAAAGATTTGAAATAGCCTAAATATAAAAAGTTCAGGCTAACATATTACCCTGAACTTCTGTTATATACAAACTCATACACCAAAGTAATTTTGTTATTTAATTTGCTGTAGTAATTTCAATATCTAAAATTTTCACATCATCAATTGGCTTATTAGATTTATTTACTTTTACTGCTGCAATTTTATCCACAATATCAATCCCTTGATATACCTGTCCAAATACTGTATGCCTATTATCAAGCCAAGGTGTTCCTCCAATTTTTTTGTATTGGTTAATTACCTCTTCTTCAAAACCACCGTTTTTCAATTGAGAAATTAATCCTTCTGTAATCGTATTTGAAGGAGCCTGAACAATAAAGAACTGACTTCCATTGGTATTGGCTCCACTGTTCGCCATTGAAAGAGCACCTCTAAAGTTTCGAACCTTATCACTAAACTCATCTTCAAAAGGTTCTTTCCAAATACTCTCTCCTCCCATTCCTGTTCCCAAAGGATCTCCTCCCTGGATCATAAAATCTTTTATAACCCTGTGAAAAATCAAATTGTCATAATAGCCATCTTGAGCATGTTTAATAAAATTCTCAACAGCCTTAGGTGCTTCTTTAGGAAAAAACTTAATCCTTAAATCCCCCATACTTGTCTTCATAATGGCAATGGTCTCACCCTTTGCAGGAGGTGCAAACTGATCAGTTTCAGACACAACCGCGCCTTCTTGAGGCCATGCAGGACTACTACCCATATCTATATTTTTCTTGCATGCTGTAAAAGATATCAATACTGCTATACAAACTAATGAAATTAAAATTTTTTTCACCATCTTAATCCCCCATTTAATCCTTATTCGAAGAATAGTATAACATATTTTTCGAAAATAATACAGATTTCAGCTTAAATACTGCAGCATGATAAAAAACACAGCGTATTAAAGCAAGAGGGACTCCTTTTCAACACATATTAGACAAGATCAAACAAAAACTTTATGAATCAACAGGCGCAATATTTACCCACAGCTTCATTACATCTGAAAGCAGAATTCTATCAACTTTTAGTTGATACTCTTTTCCATCTACCTTTAATATTCTTTTATCAATTACTCCTGCCACCAAATCTATATCAATGCTTTTAACTTCCTTGCCAAGCAAATCCTTATACTTTTCCTTTATGCTCTTTTCTACTATTATTTTATCAAACTCCTCTTCATTAATTTCTGAAAGTATGGTATTAAGTTCAATACTCCTTAATATAAACTTTTTATTATTTATCGATTCTTGATATTTTTCAAGCTTTACATTTTTTTCTTCAATATCACTTTCAAGGTATTTTATTCTTTCAATATAGGCATCAATCCTAAAACTGACAAGTGCGTTTAACACTGAGCTCCCTAGCATTATTCCACAAATAAAACCTGTTATAAACACAATTAGGTAATTAAAATTTATTATCTTTTTCATCCAAATATTGACTCCCCACATTTTTGAATGAGCTTAATAAAATTATAGCCCAAATTCGCTCCAATAACCGCTATAACTACGTGAACAGCCTGTTTTATAATAGATCTAATCTCCCCTTTAAATATACCTTTTTCAATTATTTCAAAGGAAGAGAAAGTCCCTCCTAAAGCAACAGCTATAGCCCATATTTTAATAGAACCTGCTATATTAAACATGGTCTTTAAAGGTGGATGTCCATTTATAATTGCACCAAGCCCTGCCATTAAACTTGCTCCAACTATCACTCCAAAAGATATCAAAAAATTATAAATTGTGTTATTGATAAAAGAAGACAAAGTATCACCACTTTCTTAAAAACCTATTTAGGAAAGTTCAAATATAATACCCTTTTTATTTTTATTTTGAACTTAGGTTTCTCAAATCATTTCTTTTTCTAACATCTTTGAAAACAACTGTCATTGTTACTCCCATTAGCAATATAAAAAATATACTGATTAACTAGAGTTTCAAAAAGTTCGATGCCATTTTTTCCATAGCAAAATATTGTTCCTATGCCTTGGAAACTTAAAAGCTTCCATGATGAGATTTGTAACAAAAAAAAGAGTATGTATTTTTTTGAAACTCCCTTATATAATTATGTTTTGAATTAGAAAATTATGTTTGGGAGACGCTGCTAAAAAGAGTTACACTCATTTATCACAAAAAAAGCTGTGCACTATTTACTTAGTGCACAGCCACTTTTTTCCTCTTTACCACTTTCCTTTTTTCATATGACCTTCTATCTCTGCCTTTGATCTCTGCTTAATAACCCATGCTTCATCTTTTGCCTTACTAAATAAATCCACGCAAGGAGGATCAAGATTAATCTTTATTCCCTCTTCACACAACTTAGATATTTTACTTGAAAGTTCTACAATTTCCATATGAATGTCGTTTGTTCTATCGGATTTATAAATCTTCTCTGCATCTTCGCCACTTAATTCAATAAACTTATCCTTTGGTGCACCACATTTAGGACACTTATCAGGTGCTTCCTCACCTTCATGTACAAATCCACAAACACTGCATTTCCATAATTTCTTCATTTCTATCATACCTCCATAATTATTTTATTAATAAATAAGGTAGTTTCAAAAAAATAACCTATACAGTACTAGTCCACCCAGTTATTTTTTGCAATCACCTAAAAATTACACTTTATAACGTAATGCCTCCTATTAAGTATAATTTATTTTATAGTTGTTATTTAACTCTAAAACATTAGTTATTAATGTAACCTATTAAGTATAATACCACTTTTGTAGATTCTAAAACATTTTTTCAATTTATATTTTTCGTAGTAAGGGAGTTTCAAAAAAATACCTATTCATTATTTCTGTTACAAAGCCTATCATGGAAGCTTTTAAGCTTCCAATCATAGGAACATTATTTTGCTATGCAAAAAATGGCATCGAATTTTTTGAAACTCCAGTTGACCAGTTATTTATTTTAAATCCCCTAAGTAATAAAGTATTTCCAGATGTGAAATAGGTTGCTTCTATAAATTTTCAAAACCAGCGAAAAAACCTTATATTAACCGGGGTATTTATAAAAACTGGATTCATAACAAATTGTTTATATTTTTTTAATATTTTTAGTCATTTCATTATATATTAAATTGTTGTATAATAAATAAAGTATGTACAACAACATATGGAAATTTGTCTGTAGTATTAGTTGGTAAAACAAGTTAACTTACATAATTAACTGTTTATATTCAAAATATAAATGCATCTAATATTTGGTGATTTGTAAAAAACTTTGCAAATAATGTTTCAAAAAGCTAATTTACATTTTTTGCTTTGCAAATAATGTCCCTGAGTTTGAAGCTTTTTAATTTCGTTGTATTGTTTAAAGATTTTTTTAAAAAACCTTACAGGCATTTTAAAATAAATTTTAATAGAGAGGTTAAATCTAATGCTAAGTAAGATCAAAAATTTCATTGAAAAGAACATAAAACTGACAGAATCACATTTTATTATTTTTTTTGTAGTATTTACAATGTTTAAGTGTCTTTATTTTCAGTTTTCTACAAGATTAAATAAAACGCCTTATTTTTCTGTAGATAATCTATTTATGGTTATTTCTTCAATTTCAGTACTTCTTATTATTGTATCCCTTGCTGTGTTTATTTTTAACAAAAAAAGGCTTGTTGCTATCTTTACAATCAACTTATTGCTTACAATACTGCTAGTTGTGGATACAAACTTTTTTAGGTATTATTATAATTTAATATCTATACCAGTCATCTTTCAATTGAATCCAAGAATGATATCTTCAGTAGATCAGAGCATTGCAAGCCTTTTTCAGTTTAAAGATTTAATATACATCGTCGATTTTCCATTTATGTTGTTCACTTTTTTAAAACTCCATAAAAATGGTGTAGATAGCATACATTTTCCTAAAAGAGTTATAAAATCTATTAGTATACTAGCTGTGGCTTTAGTTACTGTAATTTGTATTTCATCATCTTCAAATATAACATCTTTTGCATACAACAATAACTATTCGGCTAAAAACCTAGGAGTGTTTTTTTCACATTTTTATAATACCAAGCTATTTATTGAAAAAAGTGTCTTACAGGATGAAAACTTGATACAAGAAGAAAAATCATTAGTAGAAGACTATTTTCAAAAAAGAAAAGACAAACAAAACAATATCACTTCCAGTCAAATTAAATATAAAGGCATAACTGAAGGCAAAAATCTTATTGTTGTTCAAATGGAAGCTCTTCAGCAATTTGTTATTGGCAAAACTATTAATGGTAAAGAAATAACCCCAAATCTAAATAAATTAATAGAAGATAGCATCTACTTTGACAATATTTACTATCAAGTATCCGGTGGAAATACATCTGATGCTGAGTTTTTGGCAAACACTTCCCTATATCCTCTAAGCGAAGGTTCAGTATATCATAGGTATTCGGAAAACACCTATCATTCCATGCCATCCATTTTAAAAGATAAGGGTTACAATACCTATTCGCTCCACGCTTTTAACAAAACATTCTGGAACAGAGAGGAAATGTATAAATCATTGAAGTTTGATACTTTCTATAACTCTGAAGACTATATTATGGATGATTTTGCAGGATGGAGTGGAAACGCACTAAGTGACAAATCCTTTTTTAGACAGTCTCTAAACATGATAGATACTTCAAAGCCTTTTTACAGCCTTTTTATAACTTTATCATGCCATCACCCTTTTACATATTTTAGAGACTTTGATTTTAATGTAGGAAAATTTGAAGGAGAGTATATAGGAAACTTTATAAAAGGTGCGCACTATCAAGACAGTTGTATTGGTACATTTATAGAAGATTTAAAAACAAAAGGTCTATACGATAACAGTTTGCTTGTTTTCTATGGTGACCACTCAGCCGTCCCAAAAATTGAAAATGAAGGTCTTATGCAATTTCTAGGCATTGATTACAGTGACTACAATTGGATTAAACTCCAGCGTATCCCCCTTATAATACACTATCCGGGACAACAAAAGGGAGAAGTAGTATCTACTACCGGAGGACAAATAGATATAATGCCTACAATTGCAAACTTTATGAACTTTGACGTTCCCTATGCTTTAGGTAAAGATCTTGTGAACACAAAAGAAAGCTATGCTGTTTTAAGAAATGGCTCGATTATTACTGACAATTATATTTATTTTAATGATACAAGAGAATTATATGATTATAAAACGGGTAAACCTATAGATATCAATCTTTATAACGATGAATTACAAAACATAATTAACGAATTGAATATATCAGACATCATAATATCCAATGATATATTTAAAAGCAGTGAACCGTAATTTTGCAATCTAATATTAAGGTAATTCCAAAAAAACTGTTCACCTGATTTTTTAAAAAACATGAATTACATTTTTTGCTTTGAAAAATATTGTTCCTATGCCTTTAAGCTATATTTTTCTCGAAAAACATTTTACATTAGGCGGTTTCAAAAAATAACCTATACAGTATTCCCGTCACAAAGCCCTTCAATCTAAATTTTTTGAAACCGCAATTGACTAGTTATTTTTTTGAAATCACCTTATTTAATTTTTATTTTCGAGAAAGAATATACACCTGACTATAAAAAGCAAAAAAGATATAATGTAATAAACTATTTGACTTTTATATATTTTGCTCCATTATTAGATTTAAACTACAAATATTAGCTAAGGAATTTTTTTAAATACCTTAAGGCAGTTTCAAAAAGGGTAACGTTTAGAAGTTACCCTTTTTACTTAAATACATTTATTCATCAATCAAAATCATTTATCTCCGTTCTTGCCACAACACTTTTTGTACTTTTTACCACTTCCACATGGGCAAGGTTCATTTCTTCCAACCTTATTGCTAACTGCAATGTTCTCCCTATTAAAATCTTTTGTAATCTGTTCTCTTTTACTCTTTTCAATTATATCATCCCACTGTGGTAGAGAAGACAACCAAATTGCCTTTGCATCCAACATATTGTAAAACAGCTTCTCATAATCAATCTCCAATTGGATAATTGAATCCTCAATCAACTTGTCCAAATCAAATTCTTTTACCAAACTCGTATTTATTCCATCTAAAAACCCTAAAAAAACAAGGTTATCCATATTAAATCTCTTTGCTAATTCCGAAAGCTTCCCACTAATAGTTTCATTATGATGTGAGAGAATATCCTCATATGCTTCCTTTTCTTTTTGAAGATAGTCGTTCCAGAATTTATTATATTCTTCTTCTGGCCTTTCCTTATCAGCAATTTCCTGCCATTGACTAAACAAACTCATATTTTCCTCTCCTTTTATAATATTACAATTATTTATTATGCTTTCATTTTATACTTAGGGAGTTTTAAAAAATACATATTCAGTATTTACGTTACAAATCCCATCTTGGAGGCTTCTAATCTTCCATTCATAGAAACATTATTTTACTATACAAAAAATAGAAATAGAATTTTTGAATCTCCAATTGTTAAGTTTTTTGATTTTGCCTTATATCTTATAAAATCAATTTTACATAAATTTAGACAAATGTCAAATCATTAGGGTGCAGTTTTTGATTTTGTAGCATATTATTCCAAGAACTAAAGCCCCAAATCTGCTAGTTTCAAGAGACTTATCAACTATACAACCTAGGCTAATATTCCACATCATACAAGATTAATCCTGAAGACGGAGCGGTAGGGCCAGCTAAACTTCTATCCTTTTTATTGAATAGATTAGGTATGCTGTCGGCACTAATTCTACCTTGACCTACTTCTATTAACGTCCCCGCTATGATTCTTACCATATTGTAAAGAAATCCGTCCCCATGAAAGATAATATCCATAATTTCATTATCCTTCTTAATATCTATCGAAAACAACTCCCTTTCCTTTGATTTTTTTTTGCTTTTTAAAGAAGTAAAACTTGTAAAGTCTTGCTTGCCCAAAAAATGTTTTGCAGCGTTTCTCATTAACCTTATGTCTAAGGGCTCTGCTATATGAGTACAGTGCTTTCTCATAAAGGGATTATGCCTCTTTGAGTTCCATATTCTATATAAGTACTTCTTGCCTTTAACATTATACCTTGAATGGAACCTATTATCTACTTCTTTTGCCTCAATAACAACAATATCTTCCGGAAGAAATTTATATAAATAATCTAGTATATCTTCCTCTGACAGATCACTTTTAGTATGAAAATTTGCAATTTGCTTATAAGCATGAGCCCCGGCATCGGTTCTTCCTGAACCAATTAATTCAATCTTATCGTTTGTCATTTGCTCAAGAACATATTCTATTTTTCCTTGTATGGTTTTATCTGTATCGCCAAGTCTCTGCCAACCTCTATACCTACTTCCGTCATATTGTATAGTCAACTTTATATTTCTCATTTAAGATTCTCCAATCTCATTAATATTTCATTATGGGAGTTTCAAAAAAATACATATTCAATAATTTAGGCACAAATCCCTTCATGGAATCTTTTAAGCTTCCATCATAGCAACATTATTTTGCTATGCAAAAAATGACATCGAATTTTTTAAAACGACCGTTGCAAGGGTTTTTATTTAATTTTGCCTAATAAGGGCAAATTAGCCCAGTACGGCACATAACCACTGGGCTAATTAATAATAAAATAAAATACTTAAGGAATTTTTTAAAAAACACTTACACAACATTTCAAGCAATCATCTTAGGGAGTTTCAAAAAAATACATATTCAATAATTTAGGCACAAATCCCTTCAAATCGAATTTTTTGAAACTCCAGTTGATCAGTTATTTATTTTATTCTGCCTTATTTCATATCATCTAATGTAAGCTTTATTTCCTTAAGGAAGTCTTCGGTATTTACTATCTTTTTATTTTGAACTTGGGACAACTGTGCTAAGTCCTTAGTCATAACTCCATTCTCAATTGTCTTAATGGAAGCTGCTTCAAGCTTATCTGCAAAATCCATAAGCTCTTTATTACCATCAATTTCACCACGCTTTTTAAGAGCTCCTGTCCATGCAAACAATGTAGCCATTGAGTTTGTTGAAGTCTCTTCCCCTTTAAGATGCTTGTAGTAATGTCTTGTAACAGTTCCATGTGCGGCCTCATATTCATACTTACCATCAGGAGATACCAATACAGAAGTCATCATAGCAAGACTTCCAAAAGCTGACGCTACCATATCAGACATAACATCTCCATCATAATTCTTACAAGCCCAAAGCATTCCACCTTCTGACCTAACAATCCTTGCAACAACATCGTCTATCAATGTGTAGAAATATTCAATTCCTGCCTCTTCAAACTTGTCCTTATACTCAGCATCAAAGATTTCTTGGAAAACATCTTTAAATCTGTGATCATAAATCTTTGAAATAGTATCCTTTGTTGAAAACCAAAGGTCCTGCTTTTTATCTAGAGCATAATTAAAACATGCTCTTGCAAAACTATCTATGGATTTATCGGTATTGTGCATTCCCATAATAACTCCAGAACCTTCAAAGTCGTGAATTGTCTCTCTTGAAACTTCACCTTTTGAAGAAGTAAATACAATTTCTGCCTTTCCAGCTTCCTTCACCTGGTATTCAACATTTTTATATACATCACCATAAGCATGTCTTGCAAGGGTTATAGGTTTTTTCCAAGCCGAAACAAAAGGCTTAATACTGTCTACAACAATAGGTGCACGAAAAACTGTACCGTCTAAAATAGCTCTAATAGTACCATTAGGGCTCTTCCACATTTTCTTTAATTTGTATTCTTCTACCCTTTGAGCATTTGGAGTTATAGTAGCACACTTAACACCTACTCCATATTTCTTTATAGCCATAGCTGAATCAATAGTAACCTGATCATCAGTTTGATCCCTGTGTTCAAGACCCAAATCATAGTACTCAGTATTAAGCTCAATATACGGCTTGAGCAAAATATCTTTTATCATTTTCCATAAGATCCTGGTCATTTCATCTCCGTCTATTTCAACTAACGGAACCGGCATTTTAATTTTAGTCATATCAATTACTCCTTTTTATATTAAATTATAATTAGCATTTTCTAAACTATATTTTTCGAAAAATAATATACATCTGACTATAAAGTCAAAAGATATACTATAATAAACTTTCTAACTTTTATATAGTTTTAATGAGATTTTTGCAAAATATACTAACCTCTACTATTTTAAATTAAAATACGCATATAATCAAGAAAGATTGATAAAAAAATATCTATGTGTTGTAAAGTACTAGATATTATGGTTCTATAGCTCCATAGAAAAACGCTAAGAGCTCTGGTAAAATATATATATGGGTTATAAGTTTAGGTGGTGATGGTATTGTTTTCAAAGCTTTCGCTTTTTATAAAAAATAAAATTATCCCTAATATACGTTTTCTCTTTTTGATTCTAACTCCTAAATACTATAAAACAGTTAAAAAATCAAAATCTAGAAAATTAGTACTATTATTGCTCCTTATAATAGCAATTTTTACTATGTCTCTTTCAATTATACTTGATAGTATTACTAAGCCTCCTTCAAAGGAAAATTTGACTTCTAATATAACATACAAAGCCTTTATAGACTATGCAGAATCTGGTGATGTAGATACAATTTACGACTATAACAAAAACGCCAAGAAAATAACTGGTAGTTTTAAAAACGGCGACATCTTTATAACAGACAATCCAGAGTCGGAGGATATGAAAAAGTATCTTTTGGAACAGGGTATATCCCTTAAAGAAAAACCCTTTAGTAAAAAACTCTTTCAAACCTTCATCAACTTACTTCTCTCAATCCTTCCCTTAGCGCTATCTATATTGTTAATCATATTATTTATGGGAAGAATGCTAAAAAAACAAAACTCTGGCAATAATGATTCAAAGTTTAAAATTATAATGAAATGTGATCTTTGCTTTGATAATGTAGCGGGTAATGAAGAAGCAAAACAAAATATGGTAGAATTAGTGGATTTTTTAGTGTATCCTGAGAAATTTAAGAAATTTGGTATAGTCCCACCAAAAGGCACTGTGTTGTTTGGCCCTCCCGGTACCGGTAAAACCCTCTTAGCCAAAGCACTTGCAGGAACTGCTGGGGTTCCTTTTATTGCTGTTTCGGGGTCAGACTTCGTTGAAAAGTTTGTAGGTGTTGGTGCCTCAAGAATAAGACAGTTGTTTCAATTTGCAAGAAAATCAAGTCCGTGCATTATATTCATTGATGAAATAGATGCCTTAGGAAAAAGAAGTAGTACTGACAGCTCCGGTTCTAGCGATGAAAGAGATAGAACGCTTAATCAAATATTGGTAGAAATAGATGGTTTTTCGGGTAGTGAAGGTATAATTGTTATTGCAGCCACAAACAGACTCGATATGCTAGATCCTGCGCTTTTACGTTCTGGAAGATTTGACAGACAAATTCAAGTAGCCCTTCCCGATGTAGATGCACGTCTCTCTATACTTGAACTGCATGCAAAAAACAAACCTTTAGGAAATGATATAGACCTTAACGAAATAGCAAGAATGACCGTCTATATGTCTGGTGCCGATCTAGCAAACGTCATGAATGAAGCAGGTATCTACGCTGTAAGAAATAGACATCCCAAAATTACAATGAAGGACATTGACAAAGCTATAAGTAAAATACAAGCCGGTGAAGAAAAAAGGAATAAAAAAAATATAACGTTAAAAGATAAAGAAATAACAGCCTACCACGAGGCAGGTCACGCTCTTGTTGCAAAACTTCTTTCGGGGGCTACTGTATCAAAAGTCACAATAATTCCGACTACTAAGGGGGCTGGTGGTTATACCCTTTTTCTTCCCGATGAGAAAATGTTTTCAACTAAAAAAGAGCTTTTGAATGATATTTCTGTTTTTCTTGCAGGGAGAGCATCAGAGGAAATAATATTCGGTGAAAATGAGGTGACAAATGGAGCAAGTAACGATCTTAGAAAGGCAACTCAAATTGCTATGAACATGGTCAAAAACTATGGCATGAGCCAAAAAGTGGGCCTTGTAAGTTTCCTTGATATACACAGTGATAATTCATCAAATACCAATATGAACACAGTAGAAAAAGAAGTAAAGGATATAATTGAACAGGTATACAAGGAAACCAAGGACTTATTGAAGAATAATTCTGACTGTCTTAAAAATATTGCAACACTTTTATTAGAACGCGAAACAATATTTAAGAAAGATGTGGACAGTATTGTTGAGACAACAATGTTTGACAGGAACTTGTAGAGGAACATTTAGTATTTGAAAATAGTTATCAACTAACCACGCTTCTGTTTCCTTCAAGCCAATCAACAAACTGTCTCGCAGTCCTTGGAGAACGTCCATTGTACCACATCTCCCACTTAATAGCCTCCCTTTCAAGTTTTTCTTTATCATAGCAAATACCTCTTTTAGCAGCAATACCCTCTACTATTTCCAAAAAACTTTGCTTGCCGGGCGAAGAAAACACTACTGTAATCCCAAATCTGTCTGCTAATGATAATTTTTCCTGTATTGTATCCTGAGATCTAATCTCATCCTCAACATTACCCGATTGGAGGCCTATTCTGTCACTAAACTTCTCCTTTATCAAATGCCTTCTGTTGGAAGTAGCATAAATAACTACATTATTAGGCCTACTTTGAAGTCCTCCTTCAAGCACTGCCTTAAGAGCTGTATAACTCTCTTCATCATCTTCAAAAGCAAGGTCATCAATAAATAAAATAAATCTCTGTTTCCTATCCTTAAGCTGCATTAGTATTTTAGGAAAATCCACCAAATAGTTTTTTGGTACTTCAACAATTCTTAATCCCTTTGTATAATACTCATTTACTAAAGCTTTTATTGTTGAAGACTTACCTGTTCCCCTATCACCATATAAAAGTACATTATTTGTAAAGTATCCTCGTAAGAATTGATCGGTATTCTTAATAATTTCTTTTCGCTCGGCCTCATAACCTATAAAATCCGAAAGCAAAACATTATCCGGTGAGTCAATCCCTTTCAATTTCCCCACATCGCCATCTTTTTCCCATATAAAAGCTCGGAATTTTGAGAAAATACCTGTTCCATTAGCTTTGTAAAACTCAGCTAATTCCCTCGTAAATCTTTCCCAATTACGATTTTTGTATAACAATTCTTTTGCAGAATTCTCAAAAACTGTTACATGTTCAAAATTCCAGTCTGGAAATTCTTTTACAACTTTCACCTCAAATTCTGAATTACAAAGGCTCTTTAGTGCATATTCCTTAAAAACACCAGATGATATTAAAGACATCTGCTCAATAGTTCTTAAATCATTGGAAGCAGCTTTTACAAGCATGCTATTTATTTTGTCATAGTCAGCATTCTCACACGCCATAGTAAACGGGTTCTCATCTGTAATCAACAAATCTACAATATGTTCCCACAATTTTTTTTTTCCATTTAACATGCACATGTCAAAATAAATAGAATTGTAATAACGTGCAAAAGCATTCAAATCCAATTTGTTCCCAGACAGATTTTCAATAAAATCATATATCTCTTTTAACACTTCATCTTTCAATATCTTTTTATATATTGACAAAGAGTTTAATTTTAACCTCATCTCTTCAATTTCCATAAAATTTTCCCCTTCCTTTTCCTTCTTCTAATTTGTTTAAATAGGTAAAAAACAAACCCACCTATAGGCAGGTTTATTTTTTAACAGCTTTAATTTTATTCATACTTTTTCATTTCCCAATATAAATTAAGGGAGTTTCAAAAAAATACATATTCAATAATTTAGGCACAAATCCCTTCATGGAAGCTTTTAAGCTTCCAATCATAGGAACATTATTTTGCTATGCAAAAAATGGCATCAAATTTTTTGAAACGACCGTTGCAAGGGTTTTTATTTAATTTTGCCTAATTCTAAACATGCATTCTATTTACTTTTTTGAAATAGCTTTTTTGTATACTTCTAGGTACTCTTTAGCTGACTTTTCCCAGCTAAAATCTACCGCCATTCCCTTTCTCATAAGATAGTTCCAAGTCGATCTATGGTAGAAGAAATGAACGGCTTCTTTTATAGCATAAAGCATATCATGGGCATTGTACCTTGTGAAGGTAAACCCATTGCCTTCATGAGTTATGTCATCGTACTGGCTTATTGTATCTTTTAGCCCTCCCGTTTCTCTTACAATAGGTATAGTACCATACCTCAAGCTAAACATCTGGCTTAAACCACAGGGTTCAAATAGAGAAGGCATGAGGAACATATCCGAGCCAGCATAAATTCTTTGGGAAAGCAGTGCATCATATTTTAGATTAACCGATAGTTTTCCTTTATAATTTTCTTGATACTGCTTTAAAATCTGTTCATATTTATATTCTCCTGCACCAAGAATCACAAGCTGAATGTCTAGTTTTAAAATATCATCCATCACATAATTAATCAGATCAAACCCTTTCTGATCTACTAACCTTGATATTATACCTATAACCGGTATATCAATTCTTTCTTGTAATCCAAGACTATTTTGAAGCATTTGCTTGTTTGTCATTTTACCTTCAAAATTTTCCGCACTGAAATTTGCATAAATCCTATCGTCTGTCTGGGGATTATTAACTTCCATATCTATACCGTTTAATATTCCATATAAGTCCTCTGATCTTTTATTTAAGACATTATTTAGCCTCTCTCCATAAAAATCAGTCTTTATTTCCTCTGCATAGGATTTACTTACCGTAGTAATTATATCCGAGTACACAATTCCAGCCTTTAAGTAATTCACAGTGTCAAAAAACTCTATACCATCAGGAGTAAAATGCTCCCATCCAAGTCCTAAAACCTCACCTAAAACCTCTTTAGGATAAACCCCTTGATATTTTAGATTATGTATAGTAAATACGGTCTTTATATTTTTATAAAAATCATCATACTTATAATTTGCTTTAAGAAGCAAACTAACTGCTCCCGTCTGCCAATCGTTGCAGTGTATTACATCGGGTTTGAAATCAATTACAGGAAGCATTGACAACAAAGCTTTTGAAAAGAATGCAAAACGTTCTGCTTCATCATCATAACCGTAATAACCATCCCTTCCAAAATAATATTCATTGTCAAGAAAATAATAAACAACTCCGTCACTCTCGTATTTCATTATTCCACAGAATTGGTGTCTCCACGAAATATCAACATACACATATCCCAAATATTCCATTTTATCTACATATTCTTTAGGTATGCCTTTATACTTTGGCATAACTACTCTTGTGTCATGTCCTAAATCGTTTAACGCCTTAGGCAGTGAAGCTGCTACATCGGCAAGTCCTCCGGATTTTGCAAAGGGATCTACTTCGGATGAAACAAAAAGCACTTTAGTCTTCTTCATAATATCCTCCTGTGTAAAATAATTGTGTGTTTCTTGTTGTAAGGTGATTCCAATAAAAAACTTTGCAATTGCGTTTTCAAAAAATCTAGATTTACATTTTTTGCACTGCAAAATAATGTTCCTCTGCTTGGAAGCTTTAGTCTTCCATGAAAGGCTTTGTGGCTAAATTATCGAATATGTATTTTTTTGAAACTCCCTAATACCATTATAATAAATATTCCCAAAATGACAAAATATTTTTTATATTTTCATATATATATCGAACTTTTCCCAAAATATATTAGATAAGATCAAATAAAAACTTTAAATTTAGGGCATTTCAAAAACACCAAACCAATTCCAAGGCTCTAAATTGGGTGGTCTACATACAAAATCTAGTTCTTCTTTGACAGTAGGATGTCTAAATCCAATACCATAAGACCACAATGCTATTTGCTGACCAACTTTGTTAACATCCTTACCGTAGCGCTGATCTCCATATAAAGGATGATTTATATCTGAAAACTGAACTCTTATTTGATGAGGCCTCCCTGTATGTAAATCAATCTTAAGCAATGTATAGTCCTTAACCTCATCCATTACATAAAAATCAAGAATTGCTTGCTTTGCCCCTTTTACATTAGAAGACACAACACTTACCATGTTTTTTTTCTCATCCTTCAAGAGATAGTTTTCAAGTCTCCCCTCATTTTTGTCAAACTTACCATGAACCACTGAGACATAAGTCTTTTTCAACCCCCTTGTACGCACTTGCTCTGAAAGCCTCGACGCTGACTTAGAAGTCTTAGCAAAAACCATTGCTCCACCAACAGGCCTATCTAGCCTGTGAACTAGCCCCAGATAAACATTTCCCGGCTTATTATATCTCTTCTTAATATCATTTTTAAGAATTGTAAGCATATCAGCATCGTTGCTACTGTCTTTTTGAACGGGAATGTTAACTGGTTTTTCAACTACCAGTAAATGATTGTCTTCATATAAAATATTTATGTTCTTATGGTTTATCAACTTTTTGCCTCCCAACGCCCAAAAATACCACAAGGAAGCACCAGACCTGTAGAAGAAACAGGAATTCCCACTTCACCGGATGATATTATACCCTTATGCTTTTTACCTAGCGTCATCTTTAAAATGTTTTCCACCACCGTTGGAGAAAAACCTGTAGTATATGAATTTATGAGAAAGAAAAGCGGTTTTTTTGTCAAAACATCCATACATAGTTCCACTAAAGGATATATCTCATCCTCAATCTTCCAAATCTCACCATTAGGTCCACGTCCATAGGATGGAGGATCCATTATCACAGCATCGTAAAAACTTCCCCTTCTCTTTTCCCTTTTAACAAACTTTATTACATCATCGGTTATGAATCTTACAGGTCTGTCTGAAAGCCCTGAAAGACTGATATTCTCTTTAGCCCATTGCACCATTCCTTTCGAAGCATCAACATGACACACCGAAGCCCCTGCATGTGCTGCCGCAACTGTTGCTCCTCCTGTATATGCAAAAAGATTCAGCACATTAATAGGTCTTTTAGCCGCGCGTATTTTATCCATTATCCAACTCCAGTTAACAGCTTGTTCAGGAAAAAGCCCCGTATGTTTGAAACCTGTAGGCTCAATATAAAAAGACATTCCCTTATAGGATATATTCCATTTTGGGGGAAGCTTTTTTTTAAATTCCCACTTGCCTCCTCCTTTTGAACTTCTGTGATAATGAGCATCAGCTTTGTCCCATTGGCCACTCTTGCCATTAATAGGCCAGATAATTTGAGGATCAGGCCTTCTTAATACGTATGTGCCCCACCTTTCCAACTTTTCACCATTTCCAGTATCTATTAATTCATAATCTTTCCAATCATCTGAAATCAACATTATATTTTAAACCTCCATTCTTTATATACAAGTCTATTTTATATCACATTCCCTATAGTATTCTGTAAGGGAGTTTTAAAAAATACATACTTAATAATTTAGTTGCACATTCCATTATGGAAAATTTTAAGCTTCCAACATAGGAACATTATTTTGCTATGCAAAAAATGGCAACCAAATTTTTTGAAACTCAAGTTACAAATTTTTTATTTAAGGTGATTCCAAAAAAAATAACTGGTTAATTGCGGTTTCAAAAAATCTAGATCGAAGGGCTTTGTGACCTAAATACTGTATAGGTTATTTTTTGAAACCGCCTAATCTTCCCTTAGGATAATAAAAAAACACCTTCTTATTCTCATAATGTGAAAATCACATATAATCAAATTTTTTCATTGTCCTAAGTTGGAAATTATATTTTAGTCATACCATATTTAGAATAACACTTGCAATATTATATCATAAAACCGCCAAACCTTTGATGTCATTTTGTAACCATCTTCAATATAAATGAATAAGATATAATATCAAAGATAAGGAGTTGATATTTTATGGCTTGTAACAATGGTATTTTTGGAGGTAACAGCGAAATATTATTCTTCATACTCATATTCCTTTTATTGTTCTGCAACGGATACGGATTTGGTTTGAGAGAATAACATCTTTTGAGATATTTTCTCAATGCAATGGCACTAATTTTAGTTTAATATTTTACATCAAGAAAAAGTTTCGGGTATAACGCCCGAAACTTTTTCTTAGGCGGTTTCAACAAAACATAAAGTATTTAGAGCTGCAGAAACCCCTAACGAAAACTTAAAGCATCCAAACAAAACATTAGGCGGTTTCAAAAAATAACCTATACAGTATTCAGGCCATAAAGCCCTTCAATGGAAGACTAAAGCTTCCAAACAGAGGAACATTATTTTGCAGTGCAAAAAATGTAAATCTAGATTTTTTGAAACCGCAATTGCAAAGTTTTCTTTTTGGAATCACCTTACTTTGCATTGTAAAAAATTAAATCAGATCTATATAAAAGTCAAAAAGTTTATTACATTATATCTTTTTTACTTTTATAGTCAGATGTATATTCTTTCTCGAAAATAAAGATTAAATAATGTAAAATGTTTTTCGAGAAAAATATATTTAATCGCAAATAACCAGTAATTTTATTGAACTTAGCGCCCTTCACGCGAACTTTAAATGCAAATTCCTATACTATTAAATTACCCTGGTTCTAAATTTATCACTCAAGCTCTTTTTCAATCTTGACATTTAAAAACTCCTGAGTTTCTTTCATTGCTTGCTTACAAAAAAACTCCTGACTATTTAAAATAGTTTTACCACGTTTAGAGGAACGCCTATAATTACCATTTTTGTCCAAACGCCTTGATTTAACATTATCCTTAAGATAAATCTTAAGCATTTCTTTAATCTTTAATGCAATAGCTTTATCCTCAACGGGAAAAAGTATTTCTACTCTTCTATCAAGATTCCTTCCCATCCAATCAGCACTTGAAAGGTAAATCAATTCGTCTGAATCATTGTAAAAATAAAATATTCTGCTATGCTCTAAGAACCTTCCTACTATACTTTTAACATTGATATTTTCACTCAATTCTTTTTCTCCAGGTTTTAAGCAACATATTCCCCTTACAAGCAAATCTATTATAACTCCTGCTTTAGATGCTTCATATAACTCATTAATTATTTCTTCATCAACGAGTGAATTAAGCTTTGCTATTATCCTAGCCTTTTTACCGTTACGAGCAAAACCAGCCTCCTGCCTTATAAGGCTAACAAACTTTTGTCTAAGATTAACAGGTGCCACTGCAAGTTTATACATCTTCGAAAGCCGAGAATATCCTGAAAGCATGTTAAACAAATTAGAAGCATCAGAACCAAAATAGGGATCTGATGTCATTAAACCTATGTCTGTATAAAATTTTGCAGTAATATCATTATAATTACCTGTACTCATATGAACATATCTTTTTATGCCATCATCTTCCATCCTCACTACAAGCAAAATTTTACAGTGAGTTTTCAGTCCCACAAGACCATATATAACATGGCACCCAGCCATTTCCAATCTTTTCGCCCATATTATATTATTCTGCTCATCAAATCTGGCCTTTAACTCAACAAGAACAGTTACCTGCTTGCCATTCTCAGCTGCCTGTGCAAGTGCTTCCACTATAGGCGAATTACCACTAACCCTATATAGGGTATGCTTAATAGCAAGTACTCTTGGATCAAAAGCAGCTTGTTTAACTAATTCAATTACAGGATCAAAAGAATGATACGGATGATGAAGCAAAATATCTTCTTTTGATATAGCTTCAAACAAATCATCATATGCTTCCAACTGTAATACAGGCTGAGACCTGTAAACAGGATATTTTATAGAAGACAAACCAGGCAGAGAATACACTTGCATTAGGAAAGTCAAATCCAAAGGTCCTTTTATTTCATATATACCTTCTTGCGGAGCTTCCAACTCATCAATAAGAATCCCAAGAAGCTCCCTACTCATTCCATATTCAATTTCTAGTCGTATAACCATTCCCCATTTTCTCTTTTTTATAAACTGCTGAATTGCTTCTAAAAGATCTTCAGCTTCCTCTTCATTAAGCCCCTGATCTGTATTTCTGGTAATACGATAACAAGCCATCGTAATTATATTATGACCAGTAAATAGAGTATCAATATACATTTTAATTATGTCCTCAAGCAAAATAAAGCATTTGCCCATACCCTCTTCAGGCAACTCCACAAGTCTTTCTAACACTGATGGAACCTGAACCATTCCAAATATAGGGTCATTTGTATCTTCCTTATTTTCAAGCAGCAAAGCAACATTTAAACTTTTGTTCAGTATCAATGGAAAAGGCCTACTTCTATCCACAACCATTGGTGTCAATACCGGAAATATTGTCCTATAGTATAAATTCTCTATAAAAACTTTCTGATGTTCGCTCAAATCCTTTGGTTCTAAAAAGAAAATGTTTTCTTCCTTCAAGCAAGGTAATATCGATTTTCTATAGCAACTGTACTGGTCTTTTATCATTTTGTGTGCTCTCAAAGCAATCAAGCTTATCTGCTCAGAAGGTGTAAAACCTCCTATGTCAAGTTCGTTAAAACCTGCTAAAATCTGATCCGACAGCGACGCCACCCTAACCATAAAAAACTCGTCAAGATTTGAACTAGCTATTGAAAGAAATTTCAATCTCTCCAATATAGGATTGTTATTAGTATCGCATGCCTCTTCTAAAACTCTTTCATTAAATTCTAGCCAGCTTAACTCACGATTAAAGTAATTTTTGCCATTATTATTTTCATTTTTTTTCATAGATATCATCATCCCCTACGTCTTATAACAGGTTTACTTCCCATTACCTCTTCAAAGAAAGTCGCATTGCTGTTAAAACTCCATTCCTCAAGAAGTGTATCTTCTTTAGAAACTATATTAAAATAAACTTCATTTCCGTTCTTACTTATTTTTACATCATTTATTTTTTGCTTATGTGAAATATCTAAAGCCTCAGCTATACGCAAAATTACAGCTAACTTTGAAATTATTATTTGCTCACTTGGACTTAATTCTCTGTAATTCTCATGAGACAAATCAGGAATATCATCACTATGATATCTCACAACATTGGCAACAAGATTAAGCTCTTTATCGGAAAATCCCATAATGTCTAAAAATCGAATTATATTGTAGGAATGAATATCGTGACTATTGTGATTTAGATATTTACCTACATCATGTAATATTGAAGCAACTCGCAAATATAATCTTTCTCTATCGCCCAGCATGTGAATTTTTGTCATTTGATCAAAAATTAACAAAGTCAACTTTTCAATAAATGCACTGTGGACTTCATCAATAGCATACTTTTTACCAATATACCATACAGAGCTGATTATATTGTCTAAGGCTTCACTGCGTGCGGCAGCATCATATCTTTCATCAACCATATCTGCCATCAACCCATGTCTTAACGAAACCATGGGCGTATATATACCATCAGCATCTGTCATATTCAAAAAGCTATTAAACAATATTATTGATGGCAGCAATATCTGAGCCTGATTCTTTTTTAGTCCGAATTCTTCTTTCATTTGCATTGTTGTATGCCTGTGAATTTTTGAATATAAATTCTTAAGCTCTTCCCTTCCAATAAAACTCGGAATACAATCCCCATCAAAACTGATGCACAACCCACTAATTGTCTTAAGCTCGCCACCTAATCCAATAAAATTATTTATTCTTAGTTTTGGCAATATATCCACCAAAAAATCTATCCTGCTATCAATGAATTCTTCCATTACGCTCGGAAAATCCAAAGTTTTTGTTTCGAGATCGGCCAATATTTCACTTAGTCTTAATGAGCCAACTTTTATGTATTCGGTAAACTTTAAACTACCAAGAATATATAGAGATATTTCAACACCACCAGATCCAATATCTACTATCAATGTACCCTTTTCTGAAAACATACGATTATTGACCATATGATTACGTATAGCCTTATACATCAAAAAACGTTCCTGGGCATTATTTATTATTTCAACTTTTAGTCCAGATCTTATTCTAATCTGCTCAAGAACATATTCTCTATTTTCTGCTTCCCTTATTCCACTTGTCGTTACTGCACAATAATCTTTAATCTTATAGTCCTGCATCAGCTTGTAAAAACCTTTCAAAGTGTTGCAGGTATCATGAATTGATTGAACTTGAATTCTACCGAATGCAAAGGTATCTTTTCCTATGTTGGTAGGTTGATATAAATCTTCCATAGGAATAACTTCACCACTTGCTTTGACCTGTGCAATCATCATTCTAAGAGCATTAGAGCCCACATCTATAGCCGCCATTACTTTAAATTTGCCTTTATCCATATTAGACTAGACCTCTTCCTCCTTGATTTGCCATTGCCTTTTAACTCTATTTATTATATCATTTTTTTCGTTTCGGTAAAATGCTTTTAAGCCATTAAATCATTAAATTTTGATTAAATCAAATTACATATTTCCTGCAAACCATTTACAAAATAATATTATAAACTTATAATTATCATTGACTATATTTTTCTCGTAAAATTTTTTTTGCATTACTTAATTTTTTTGAGAAATAATATACAGCTAACTATAAAAGTTAAAAAACATGAATGTAATAAACTTTTTGACTTTTTATATATTATTTTGGAATGAGGTAATTATTATGAAAATCAAATCCTTGAAAAAATTAAAACTTTATGGTTTCAACAATTTGACAAAAACATTAAGCTTTAATATATATGATATTTGTTATGCCAAAACACTTGAACATAGGAAAGGTTATATTGACTATATTGATGAGCAATATAATGCCGAAAGATTAACTGCAATACTCAGCAATGTTTCTGATATTATCGGTGCCAATATACTAAATGTTTCTAGTCAAGATTATGAACCTCAGGGAGCTAGTGTCACAATGCTTATTTCTGAGGAAAAAATCACAAACTCTGATGAGAATGGGCAAAACAATGAGAACGATCCAAACCAAACAGAATCTCCAGGCCCTATTCCTGAGACTGTAGTGGGGCATTTAGACAAAAGCCATATAACAGTGCATACCTATCCAGAAAGCCATCCTGACGATGGTATAAGCACCTTCAGGGCTGATATTGATGTATCTACTTGTGGACGTATATCACCATTAAAAGCGCTTAATTATTTAATTCATAGCTTTGATTCTGATATAATAACTATTGACTACAGAGTTAGAGGTTTTACTCGTGATGTAGAAGGCAAAAAGTTTTTCATAGATCATAAAATAAATTCTATACAAAACTATATCGCCAGTGAAACAAAACATCAGTATCACACTATAGATGTAAACGTGTATCAGGAAAATATTTTCCATACAAAAATGCTACTTAAAGAATTTGATTTGGATAATTATTTGTTTGGTGTAACAAAAAAAGAATTACAACAAGGTGAAAAGAAAAAAATTAAACAAAAAGTAAAAAAAGAAATGTCTGAAATTTTTTACGGTAGAAATATACCTAAAGTTTAGAAAAACTTTTACAATATGTTAATAACTGTTAGTATCAGAATATGGTGCATGCAAAAATTTTGCAATTGGTATTTAAAAAAGTATTATATTAATAGTTTTTTTACTAATAATATTGACTAGATTATTTTTTTGAAACTCCCTAATATATCTGACTATAAAAGTTAAAAATTATACTATAATAAACTTTTTGACTTTTATGTAAACAGTTTTAAAATAAATATAAAGGATAAATAATATGAAAAATGTATTTTTTAAAGATCTGAACTTATCAGAAGAAGTTCAAAAAGCCATAGCAGACATGGGATTTGAGGAAGCAACCCCTATTCAATCTCAAACAATCCCACACTTTCTTAAAGGAGTTGACCTTATAGGCCAAGCTCAAACAGGTACTGGAAAAACCTGCGCTTTTGGTATACCATCTATAGAAATGTTAGATACTAACTGCGATAAAATCCAGGTACTCATTCTATCACCAACAAGAGAATTAGCAATTCAAATATCTGAAGAACTGAGAAATGTATCTAAGTATAAAGAAGGTGTAAGAATACTTCCTATTTACGGCGGTCAACCTATAGACCGACAAATTTCAGCTCTCAAAAAGCATCCTCAAATAATTATAGGGACCCCGGGTCGTATTATGGATCATATGCGTAGACGTACCTTAAAACTGGCAAATTTAAAAAGAATTATACTTGACGAAGCTGATGAAATGCTTAATATGGGTTTTAGAGAGGATATTGATATTATATTGTCAAAAGTACCAAAAGAAAAACAGACTATTCTGTTTTCTGCTACGATGCCAAAAGCAATACTAGATTTGTCATCTAAATATTTGAAAGAACCTTTACACATTAAAGCAGCACATAAACAAATGACAGCGCCAGCTATCGAGCAATTTTACTTGGAAACAAGTCACTCCACAAAATTAGAGATATTGTCAAGACTTGTAGATGCAAACAACATTGGACTCTCTTTGGTTTTTTGCAATACCAAAAGGCAAGTTGATGAATTAACTTCAAGCCTCCAAACAAGAGGATATTCCTCTGAAGCACTACATGGTGATATGAAGCAGGATCAACGAAATAGAGTCATGTCAAAATTTAAAAAAGGTCTTGTTGATATACTAATAGCCACAGATGTTGCTGCACGCGGTATTGATGTCAATAATGTTGAAGCGGTATTTAACTACGACCTACCTAATGATGAAGAATACTATATTCATAGAATAGGCCGCACAGGAAGAGCTGGAAAAACAGGAAAATCATACACTTTTGTAGTTGGGCGAGAAATTCACAAGCTTAAAGAAATACAAAGATATACCAAGTCAAAAATACGCTTAATCAAACCTCCTACTATGACAGATGTTGAGGAAAAAAGAATCGAATTGATCATGAACAGCGTTAAAGAAACCCTGTCAAAAGGTAGTTTTGCAAAATATGTTACACATATTGAAAATTTGCTTGAAGAATCAAATTCCCAAGATATCGATTCAAATTATATTACCACGCATGAAATTGCTGCCGCAATGCTAAAAACCATTCTTGATCAAAATAGTGATCAAAATAGCGATCAAGATGTAAAAACAGGTAATATTATTAAAAAGGATATAGTTTCTAAAGATGATATGGTACGTCTATTTATAAATATAGGTAGAAACTGTAAAATTCAACCTAATCATATCGTAGAAAGCATAGCCTCTTGTACAAGTCTTCCAGGTAAACTTATTGGTGCTATAGATATATATGATAAATTTACTTTTGTCGAAGTACCAAAGAAATATTCTAGCGAAGTAATGGAAGCCATGAAAAACAATACACTTAAAGGTAAAAAGATAATAGTCCAAAAATCAAGGAAAAAGCAAGCAGTAAAAAAATCAAGAAATGGCTAAATGTCAATTGTATTTTTGTAATAAATTTTCAAAGTTTATTTGATTTTACCTAAATTCCCAAGACCAGAGCATTAGAACCTGTATGCTTGGTCTTGGGAATTTTTTGCCACATCTAAAGTACATAACGTACTATAACTTTTTGAGACCTCTATAATAATGAGTAAGATTTATAACTTTACATATAAGGTGAATAAAAAGGGAGCCAAAACGGCTCCCTTTTTTCTTACAACTATTAATTCTACTGTTCTGTAGGATCGGCATTCATCGCTAATATAATATTCAAATTGCCGTTCCTGCATCTTAGGTCATCCAAAAATTCTTTTTCTTTTACATTTGACCTCAAACTAACTAAATACACAAGTTCATATAATGTGCCAAGGTCTGTTGTTTTAACCTTCTTTAATTCATGTCTATATGTGTAAGTATCAAATACGTCATCAAAAGCCCCTTGATAATCCAAGTCCTCTGGTATTATAATTTTAAGTATTTTATCAGTAACCTTCTTAGCGCCAAAATTAATCTTACATAAAACTAACATAATAACACATAGAGCAGCTGTAAAAAATAGTGCATATCCATAAACTCCAACTCCACAAGCCAAACCTGCTGCCATACAAAATAGCACATAGGATATATCCTTAGGATCACCTGGAGCACTTCTAAAACGAATTATGGAAAAAGCTCCTGAAAGACCAAATGCACTTGCTATATTAGTACCAATTAAAAGAATTATAATACCTACAACACATGGCATCATAATTAGTGTCAAAACAAAACTTTGAGAATAATGCCCCTTAGCATACGTCTTTATATAAGTAAAACTAATCATTACTCCTAATAAAAATGCAATCACAATAGCTAACGCCGCGCGGTCGAGTGATAGCTGTAAGGGCGTGTTGACTGCGGTACCGAAAATTGACTCCGCCATTGACTACTTCCTCCTTCAAGTAAATTCTCTCCAATTCTCTTTTTATATTCCGTTCCGTATTTAGAAAAACTTGTTTTAAAAAGTTTGTACTCACTCAACAACCTTGCAAGCCAAATAGGAATGGTCTTTTCTGCCTTAACTTCCATCAACCACAAATCATCGTCAGGCAGTAATTTTTCACCGTAATCACCTGCTTCAAGTCTCAAATCTTCTCTTCTAGAACGGATATTTGTGTCAAAAGTTACTCTTAAATCCCTATTATTTATACCAAAATATGCCCTTCTATCATAAGCTAAATAAAGTTTAGGTTTGGGATTATACAACTTTATTATATAATCAATTTCCTTTATAACTTGCTTATTCATATAATTCTTTAACTCTGGTTTAACTCCTGTATTAGCAAAACCATATGCCTCTCCTAAAACCAGCTTTGTTCTTCTCTTATTCACAAGTTTGTTTACTTTTTTCTTTATCTCTAAGTAAACTTTATCCTCTAGCTTAGGTACACCATATCCACGCAGTCTTAACTTTTCTTTGTACTTAGGTTTTGATAGTGAATGCCTTATTAAATGGTTGTCATCAGTATCATAGTATATATTGCATATCGTATAGAATGGATTATTTTTACAATACTCATCTAGTTCCATATATTCAACAAGCTGCTGCTGAACCTTCTGGCACGTATCACTATCCATCATAAATTTAATTTCATATCTGTTAAAAACCTCTATAGCCACTGGTTTACCTCCTCCCTACAATTACATTTTACATTGAAAACCTTAAATAAATCTTAAATTACCCCCCATATTAGAATTATGCTAGAATAATTTATTGTTTTCCTTGTAAACTAAACCTCATAATCACCTCACCTTAAATATAAATTAAATTCCATTTATATATGTAATTTATGGAATATCAAATTATTCTGCCGGAAATTTGTTTATGATTAAAAGCAATCTCTGCCTCATAAAGGCAAAATCTATCGAATCAAGAACGCCATTTGCATCAACATCACCGGCTGTTATACTAATTTCAAAACCATTTTGCATCCCCAATAAATACATTCTTACCAATCCAAAATCTAATGAATTAAAACTTTTATCCCTGTTAACATCGCCAAGAATTTCATTACCCGGTAAATTAGAATTTGTTACTGTTGGTGTCGGTGTTACTGTTGGTGTTACTGTTGGTGTTACTGTTGCTGCTGGTGTTGGTGTTGCTGTTACTGCTACTGTTGGTGTTACTGCTACTGTTGGTATTACTGCTACTGTTGGTGTTACTGCTACTGTTGCTGTTGGTGTTGCTGTTGCTGTTACCGCTACTGTTGGTGTTGCTGTTGATGTTACTGCTACTGTTGGTGTTGGTGTTGCTGTTGCTGTTGCTGTTGCTGTTACCATGTTTTCCATTTTAAAAGCAGCTGTTATATTTATGTCTTCAGAATGGTTAAAAGTAACTTTATTTGAGCTCCCTATTATACCTTCCCAATGATCAAACACATAACCTTCTTCAGGTATTGCCGTTATAGTCACTGGTATACCTGTAAAATACTCGCCAGTCCATGAACCCGGATTTTTAACCCCCGGAGTAGACGATTCAATATCTATAGTATTTATTCTTATATGACCTGCTTCAGGATTAGTATTCAAAGTTATATTAGCTGTACCTGTAACATCATTATTAAACTTACTATTTATAAATTGAATAATATTTGAAGGACGATTCTTTGCATAATTCTTAATAACTTCAACATTCTCACTCCACGTTCTACCCCATCGATTATCTGAAGTCATTTTTATATACTGCCAACGATCAGTATGTTCTAACATCTCAGGAGTAAGAATGTCCTCAAAATCATTTATAGTTTCAAGTACACGTTCTGATACAAAGGAAGTATTTAATTGATCTGCAAAGCAGTTTATAAACTGATTTCTAAACTCCGTATTCTCAAGCAAAGTCTTTAAAAGAAAAGTAGACCATTCAGGATTTCCTTTCCTATCCGATATATCACCTGTCGCATACCTTAAAGTGTCGTGATTAACCGGTTTACCATATAGGCCAAAACCAAAATCTGTATCTTTCAACATCCATCTCCATCTTCCATCCCTACCATAATCAGCTTCTGGATGATACTCTCCGTCATCAGTTTCATATCTCCAAATAACAACATTATTCGCAGGCCAATCTGTGTTGCCAAAGAAAATTTCTGCAACATTATAAATAATATAGTTATCTATATCAATTTTTGTTTTAATGTACTCATATGTTTCAGCTTGAGTAATAGAATTTTGTTTTAAATAGTCAATTACGTCCTTATTATATGCATCTGCAGCTTCCAAAGTACCGTATTCTAAGGCAATTCCTTGCTCACTAGATTCAAGTATTGTAACTTTATCATCATCAGCATTGTAATGATCTTTTAAATACTCTTTATCATAACGCTCACGAATATAGTATATACCCCAGTACTCACCATTTAAAAATGTGATCACTGGTCTGATTGCCTGAGTGTCAAGTATTTCTATATGGGATACCAAAGTCTGCATCATTGCATCTCTCATATACGCAGAGTTCCAATCATTACCTGTTTGTCTTATAAGTAAGCGCTCAAAACTTTTCATTTTTTTGCCGTTACCTTTTTTTGTGAGTTCAGGGAATATACTGTACTTAATTTCTCCCAAATCACCATATTGTCCATCAGCATAAATTCTTAGGGATTTTTGAGGAAATTTCCTTGAGTATCCTCCATGTATTCTTAACCCTACATCTTGTGAGAAGCCAAGGTTACCCCCACGCTCAAAAAACTCCACATGCGCCGGTCTCTCCCATTCTTCCCCTGTTTGCTCAGCATTTTCATTATAGATTCCCACAACTGGATCAAATAAGTTGTCATAATCAGTAACAAGAGAAATTACCGGCAAAGTATATCTTGTATTCATTTCCGAATCAACAAAATATGAATGGGTCATAACTTTACTTTTTAAACCATCTTGCCTAATGGCAACAGCTTTTATTGTCGTACATTTAAAAACCTCTCCCTTAGGTGCTTTCCACTGATTACCCTTATCCATAGATATGTTTTCAAACATTGACAAGACATTTGCTTCTCCCACTCTGCTCTTAATTCTAACACTATCTTTGTATTGAATAGTTGCTGAATCACCCGGTACTGGATCGGATCCATCGATCGTGTAGTATATTTCACATTCAGAATCTTCTGTAGTTATTTGCAAATCAAAAGGTTCTATGTAAAAACCACCTTGTTTTGAGAAACTTGGTGCCTTAACTAACTCTTCACCCATTTCGTTATTGTCTAAAGGAGTTGCCTTAGTAAAAATTTCAAATTCTAAGCTTCCATCTGCCTTACGCCCATAAGACTGATCCTCTAACAGTTCTTCATACTTGATAGAATCGACAACTTCACCGTTAGGCGACCTCAACAAAACCTCTTCACCAGAAGCACTCAATTTAAAATTTGTATGCATTTGTCCATCTCTGGCTATCTTATCTTTGTCTGAAGCCCAAATAATCAAGTATCCCTTTGCTTCAATAATACATTGAGGTAATATCCAAGTTGCACCAGAATCAGATAAAGTATAGTCCTTCAAGTCAATTGGTTGTTCACTTGAATTATAAATCTCAATCCAGTCAGAATATGCACCTCCATTGATTCCATCATCTTTATCCTCTTCATCTCCATCTCTGATGGTTTGAGAATTTGAAGCCATAATTTCATTGATAAACAATGTCTTACTTTGCCCACAAACCAACAAAAGTTCACTTGGTGTTATTACGAACATCAACATAACAACAACCAAAAAAAAACCTAAAATTTTCCTCACTTTTCTCACCCTTTATAAAAATTTATATATATAAAATAATTTATGATCTTCTCAATATGACATAGGCACGAAAAAAATTGATCATTTAAGCACTTTAACTATTATAAGCCCTGATCAACAAAAAATCCCTTTCATATTGTTAAAAACAGAAAAAAACGAATGCTACATATCATAAATTGAACGGTTTACTATATTTCTGAACATCATAAGCTAAAACATATTGAATTTTCACACCAACATAGGCACATTAAATAATTATAAAACTTCAACCTTAAAACAACCTTAAGCTCATATATAATATAACATGCCTTAGGCTATTTATATAAGTAGTATTTATAAATGTATAAGCCATATAAATATTGATATCTATTTTAAACTCATACCCTTAATACAAATCATATTTCAACTATAACAATATTTTTTTATTTTTTATCATTTACCGAAGAAAAAAAAATTTACCCTTCGAAAATCTATAATATAAATAACAAAACTTGTAGAATTATTCTATCATAATAGGGTTGAAAATACAATCAGGAGGGAATACAAATGCGTATATTAGTAGTGGAAAATGATATTTATTTATCAAAAGTTTTAAATAAAGTTTTAAAAAAGAATGGCTATTCTGTTACCTGTGTACATAACGGCGACGACGGACTATACTTTGGCCAAACAGGTATTTATGACATAATTTTACTAGACGATACACTTCCTCTCATGGATGGTATATCTGTACTAAAAGAACTTAGAAAAAGTAGAATTTCTTCACCCGTTATTTTAATGAGTATTCGTGATGATATATCAGCTAAGGTAACCGGACTTGACAGTGGAGCAGATGACTATATTGTAAAACCTTTTTCTTTTGATGAGCTATTAGCACGTACTCGTGCATTAGGAAGACGAAGGGGTGAAATATTTGCGGATAATGTGTTGACTTATGGTGACATTGAACTAAATATAGATAATCTTAAACTATCAACAAAATTAGCAGAAACTTCTCTTACCTGTCGTGAATGTGAACTTTTGGATTTTCTTATACGAAGAAAGGGTATTATTTCACCTAAAGAAAGAATTATAGAAAAACTATGGGGATACGACTCTAGCGCAAGCTCAAATCATGTTGAAGTGTATATATCTTTTCTGAGAAAGAAGTTAGAGTCTATTGGCTCAAATGTTGTCATTATCACTCACCGTGGAGCAGGTTATAAAATAAACACACTTGATAGTAGGAGGTATCCATCTAAAGTTTTACTTAAAAACTCAATCTAGAAATTTTCTAAAAATTATAGCTAAGGTATTTCAAAAAATTCTTTAGTCAGTATTTTTATAGCTTTATTCCAATAATGAATATTAAAAGCTTCCAACATAGAAATATTATTCTACAATGAAAAAATTTAAATCAGTTTTTGAAACACTACTTGCAAAGTTTTTTTAATCTTCTAAATTAAGTCTTAAAAAACTAAAGTTACAATAATATTTAGTAACCATTCTAACAAAAAGCGCCAATAAACTTCAACCTCTCACTCATTATTATTTGATTCAAATTAAGAGATCGAGTTCGCCTTACAGATGATTAGCTTTCTCCAATTTAAAAAACTAGGGTATAATATTTTTGAAAATAGATATTATCACAACTTTTTATAACACAAATACCAATCCATACACTGTAAATTTTTTGGGCACTTTATTCTTTCCAATAATTCATTGTAAGTTTTTGGAGGAGGTACTACCACCGGTTGGCCAGGATACCAATTAGCCGGTGTCACTACTTTTTCTTTATCAGTTGTCTGCAATGCATCTATAAGCCTTAGTATTTCGGGAATATTACGTCCATTTGTAAGCGGATAATTAAGTATAGCCCTTATTATTTGCTTATCATCTATTACAAATACAGACCTTATTGTCTCTGTTTCACTAACGTCCGAAGCTATCATGCCATATAGTCTTGCTATTGAACCGTCTCTATCTGCAACAATAGGAAATGGAATAGTTATGCCAGTATTTTTGTAGATATTATATACCCATGCAAGATGAGACGAATTGCTATCTATACTTAATCCAATAAGCTGGACGTTTCTCTGAGCGAAACAAGGTGCCATCTGAGCAAATGCAATAAATTCAGTTGTACATACAGGAGTAAAATCACCAGGATGTGAGAAAAAAACAATCCATTTCCCTGCATAATCTGAAAGTTTCATTTCACCAAAGGTTGTTTGTGCAATAAACTCAGGAGCTTTCATGCCCAATTGAAGATTCTGAGTTCTGTATAATTGATACTGTTCCATATTATATATCACCTATCTTTTAATTTTTTCACATCACATTATATGAAACTTGTAAGTATTTTGTAACACATTCTTTCAAAAAATATGCTTCGCTCATGGCTCTAAATCTTTTTTAGTTAAGAATAAAATTAATGATTGTGATATTTTATAAACTAACATTAAGGTTGTACCCACCTCGTTTTAGTATCAAATAACTCCATTCGAAGACCTTCGCAAAGAATCTGTAAGCCTTAGATTGATAATTTTTCGCCGCATCTTAAGGACCTCCTGTCCTAGATGCTAAAAATGCCATCCTTGGCATTTTTGCTTCAAATTATCAATCCTTCGGCAACAGATTCTAATGCTCACGTCTAAGAATTACGTCATTTGATACTAAAACAGGTTCTACTTAAATTAGGTTCTTTGTTTTTACATTTTCTAGAATTTTTATAAATTCCTATACTCTCAAAAAATATGTTTCGCTCATGGCTCTAAATCTTTTTTAGTTAAGAATACAAATTAATGATTGTGATATTTTATAAACTAACATTAAGGTTGTACCCACCTCGTTTTAGTATCAAATAACTCCATTCGAAGACCTTCGCAAAGAATCTGTAAGCCTTAGATTGATAATTTTTCGCCGCATCTTAAGGACCTCCTGTCCTAGATGCTAAAAATGCCATCCTTGGCATTTTTGCTTCAAATTATCAATCCTTCGGCAACAGATTCTAATGCTCACGTCTAAGAATTACGTTATTTGATACTAAAACAGGTTCTACTTTTAGTTAGGCTTTCTTATCCGCTGTTTTATTAGGCTTGCCTATTCGCTTGCACAAAATTACATTTCCCAGGAAATATCTACAGCATTCGTATATATTTTTCTTCATTTAATATGTATAATATACTTAAACCATTTTATTCGACACATATATACAAGTTAAATTTTTCATTTGTCTAAAAAACACTAGAATGATAACATATTTATAAAACAAAAAAGTTTACAAACCAATAGTAAAGGAGTGTTGTATAGTGAAGTCAAAAAGAATGAAAGTCGCTACGTTATCTATTTTAATTGCCCTTTTTACAACCATGCTTCCATTTAATATAAATGCCCAATTCGAATCCTCAGCCAAATCAGCTATATTAATCGAAGCGTCAACAGGTCAGGTTCTGTATGAAAAGGATTCTGAAGTTTCCATGCCTCCTGCTAGTATTACCAAAATAATGACCCTACTACTCGGATTTGAAGCTATAAATAAAGGTACTGTAAAATGGGATGACCTTGTAAGCATATCCGAAAAGGCCTGGAGGATGGGAGGCTCAAAAATGTTTCTTGAAGTAGGAACTAAAGTCTCATACAGGGATATTATTAAAGGTATTTCCATAGTATCTGCCAATGACGGTTGCGTAGCATTAGCAGAGCATCTTTCAGGAAGCGAAAAAGCATTTGTTTCTGTTATGAACCAACGAGCAAAGGAACTAGGCCTGACAAATAGCACATTTAAAAACTCTACAGGATTGCCCGAAGAAGGTCATACTATGTCAGCAAAGGATATAGCAACCTTATCACTTTATCTTATCCAAAACCACCCAGAAATACTAGAAATAGAGTCAATAACAGAATTTACCTTTAACAACATCCGTCAATTTAACAGAAATCCACTCCTTGGTGTATACGAAGGAGCTGATGGACTTAAAACAGGTTGGACTGAAGAAGCAGGTTACTGTTTAGCTGCTACTGCAATGCAAAATGACATAAGGCTAGTTGCTATAGTATTAAATACAGAGAATGAAAATAAAAGAAAAATCGCTGCTCAAGAATTGTTGACCTATGGATTTAAGAATTATAAACTTCTTGAATATAAAAATGCAGGAGATATTGTCGGCAATATTGATGTAACTAATGGTAAAAAATCTTCTGTTCAGCTAAAATTAGATAATGATATAAAAATAGTTGTTCCAATAGATAAAGAAAAAGACCTTAAACCAGTTGTAACCAAGAACTCTAAATCACTCAAAGCACCAGTTAGCACCGGCATTTCAGTAGGAAAGTTTGAAGTTATGCTAGATGATAAAATACTAGCAACTAGTAGTGTTTCTACTGCAGAAAGTGCTGACAAATCAGGATTTTTCAGCTGGCTTTTTGGAAAACTGCGTAGTTTTTTCAGCTTCAAATGATAATTTTTTCGCAAGGATTTTTTAACGACAATAAAATTCGATTTGCTCATGACTTTAAATTTTCTAATTAGGCTCTTTATTTTTTACATTTTCTAGGTGTTTCATAAATTCCTATACGCTAAAAAACAAAAACTAAGAAGCTCTTCGCTTCTTAGTTTTTTATTTGAGATTAAAATATAAATTAGAAGTATCTAAAAAGTACACACTAACTTTTGTAGCAACCTTTTAAAAATCTTTCCTTTTTCCCAACAATACCATTCTCATTAATCCAAAGTCTAACGCATTTACCGACCCGCTACTGTCAACATCAGCAGATAAACGCTGCTCTTCATCTAAATCCTTCATTCCTAACAAATACATTCTCAAATATCCAAAATCTATTGAATTAAAACTTCCATTGCCATCAATATCACCTTTTAATATCGTAGGTGGAGTTGATGTAGGAACTGGTGTATTAGTTGGAATTGTGGTTGGCGCCGCTGTCTCAGTTGGTGTTACAGCAGGCTCTCCAGGTTCTTTCCCATAGATCTTCACACCATTGTCATAAATTGGAATACACTCTGTTTTATTACCAGTTTGTGGTGAAGCATCTTCCAACCCTTTATACGAGAAATCATTTGTGTTATCCCAAGCTGAAAATCCTTTAGGTGCATTTATCGTAAAGTAAACATCTTTCTTGTAGTCATTGATTCCACCAGGGTAAATATTAGTTCCTGTAAAATCAATATTTACGTAATAAATATTCTTTGAAGCATCCCATTCAATAAGTTCCGGAGATACTTTTCCGCCATTTGTAGTACTTGCTGAAACAGTGACATCACTTGCCTCATAACCTGCATCTATAACTTCAGATATATCAACAAAATATCTGTATGAAAGTGTGTCACTTGCTCTTGGAGGCCATCCAGTCTTATTTGCCAAAGTAGCTTTCATATTTGTAAACGTAGATCCAGAAGCATTAAGCGCACCATAAACAACATATTCTTCGCCTACAGGCTCAATCGCGTTAAATCCATCAATAGGCGTTCCTCCATGTTGATCATACATTCTTGCAAGTATTCCAACAAATCCTGCATTATAGTCACAAGCAACTTCGTTTGACTGAAAATCATTCATCAAATCAGTATAAACATCACTTGAACTCGGTCCTCCAACTAAAGCCCCGTAAAGTATGTGCCTATGATCCGTAGGCGTTGTCATCATTGCTTCCCATCCTCCGTGTGCACTTCTATGGTGCGGATGCTGAGGAGGATTTTCTCCAAAACCTACTACGTAACTTCTACCAGCACTTCCTAGGGCATAATCTATTTGACTTTTTGCAAATTCCTTGTAAGTTTTAGACTTAGATGAATCGCACCCTGACCATTCAGCATAAACATCTGCTAAAAATGCAGATGTAGTTGCATATCTTAAAGCCCCCCACACATCACATACTGCAAGTCCTTTAGGTGAATATATTATGCGTGAGCCGTTATAACCCGTTGTCCACCAGTCTAAATTGTTTTCAATTCCTTGCTTATACAATGAATCACCAGTTGCTCTTGCAAGAAGTAAAAAGGCACCAAACAACTTATTATCCCAACAATGTCCCCATGCATATTTAATTGTTGAAGTACCGGTTTCTACTTCCCAATTTGGCTCATATGATGCAGCCTTATCAAGATATTTTGAATCTTCCGTAGCAAGATATAACCACGCAGATGCCCAGGTAAGCTCGTCGTAAAAACCACTCCATGAACTATAATAACCATTTGCCTCCGTATATCCTTCATCACTTCTAGTTGTATCGGCAAACGTGAACAAATCCTCTGCGTGTTCAAGACATGTTGCAGCATAATCAGAATCTGTATCTCTAAATACAATTGATGCCACCGCCAATGCCGCTGCTGTCTCTCCAACAACCGTGGAACCAGGACTTGCCTCTGTCACCTTATATGATGGCCTTTTCATTTGCATAACTTCCGGAGGTCCCCACCATGCATGGTCAGCATCACCGTCACCTACCTGATAATAATACACATTTGGACTTGGATGACACTTAATAAAATAATCGGTTGCCCATTTTATATTATCAAGTATGTAATCTAACTGCCCACTCTTTTTAAAGGCATCACGATTTTCATAAACACTCCAGCCAAGCATTGTAGCTGTATATGCCATTGGAAGATTAAATTTAACATTATCTCCGGCATCATACCATCCACCTGTCAAATCCAACCCCGCATCTGACCCATCTTCCAAACCTGAATCGCCACGCCAGTTAACCCTATTGTCATCGGGTAACTTACCAGATCTTTGCATCTCATAGAAAATTATTGATTTTTGAAGTGCCTCACCATAGTTAAAGGATGCTGCCAAAGTCGGTGAATGTGGCACCAAAAATGCAGCCATAAGTGATAACACTGTAATAAATGCTATCCGTTTCTTCATTAATAAAACCTCCCTTTTATTATTTATAATTTAATTTTTAATTAAAGTGATTACAAAAAATAACTACTCATTTGCCTTTTAAAAAACGATTTACACTTCAACACAAAAAGCGGTTTACAATAATCCAATTACTGTCTATTTCACTTTATAATAATTCGTTTTTTTTATCTTTTTTCAGTCCCATTATTAATAGCATATAATAATATATTTAAACAAGAAAAATACCCTTATCAATCCTAAAAAATAAGAACTGTGAAATAGGTTACTTACACAAAGCTTCAAAAACCGATAATAAATCCTTTTATTAGCTAGGATATTCCTTTAAAAACCGGATTTTTAATCTGAAAGTACACCTGTGAAGTCAGTGAATCTTTGTTCCAACAATCCTATTTAACAGGTGGAAGAAATAAAGAAAGTTAGAAGAAATAAGTATTCGCAAGCGATGTCTTATTTCTTCTAACTTTTAAACTACAAAACTTGCACCTAGATAGATATTATTATCCACATATCTATCGTAACACTTCATCTGACCTTACTCTTTTCAAAAAACATCTATATCTTTCTATTGAACTTAATTTATAGAGCCTTACATTAAACCTAATAATTTCATTCTCATATAACCAAAATCTATAGAATTGAACAAACCATCTTGGTTCATATCAGCAGCCAAATCTCCATATATATTAGGAAAATTGTCAATTTGTCCTAGCAACTTGGATCTCATTAAACCAAAATCCAAAGAGTTCACACCACCGTCATTGTTTACATCACCTATAATATTTGAATTTCCATTTGTAGGAGTTGGTGTCGTAACTACAGGTGTTGGTGTTGGTGTTGGTGCCGACACTACTTCTTCATAAAGATTTGGAAAATTGCCTGTGGTATACAATAAAGTCATCATTTTTAAAGATCCTCCATAATAGCAGTACGCCTCAGGCTCTGTTACTTCTACATTTTCTTCGTGCATTGCTTTTGCAAAATTCAGATCATATCCTGTAAGAGACGATGCCGCAATTGGAGCTACAAAAGAACTGTTGTGTGCTGAACCTTTTTGCTGTCCATTTATGGAGTATTCGCCCTTAATATTTGATGGTCCCACATTGATGAAAAATTTGTTAATAAGATCACAATTTGTTTTTGCTCTCTCATCACCAAACCATAAGTAGTCTAACACTGTTCTCCAAGGATATCTTGTAGCATCATAACTATAATCATATCCTTGCCCCGAAGCAGCTGAACCATCTCCTTGACACCAATCAGGTACAAGACCTGTTCCACCGTTCTTATTGTTTACACTTGCTATTATTTCATAGCTCTTATCAGCCACACTATACCACTTTGAATTGCCAGTAAATTGCGCAAATATCTTATACCATGCTGGTGCAAAATAAGATGGATTTACAGTACTCCAACCTCCCCAAGTATCCCCGGGCTTTAGTATATCTCCATCTAAACAATGTCTTTCCATATTGCTTATCAAATTTCTAGCTTCTGTACCGTAATTGATTGAGCCATTTGACCCCCACTGTTTGTGAGCAAAAATCAAAGACACTGCAATATCTTCATCAGCATCGGTAGCACAGTTTTCTGAACCTGGATCTGATGCTACATTACCATTAGGATCAAGATGCCATGACATAAGTCCTCTAGAATTAAAATGAAGCTTTACATAGCGGTAAAGATCGTCAAATAGGGATTGTTCATTAAAGTAAACCGAGAGTAACATACCATATCCAAGACCTTCAGATACAGTATCAAAACCTACTGAACTGTCCCTCTGAACCCTCTTAAAACCACCTGCACCACTCGATGTTATGTGTCTACTTTTCCACGCTTCCCATTCTCTTAGCACTAAAGCATTAGCCTCATCCTGATTGTCTACTACAGAACTTAATCCATACTTGTATTTTGCATTATATGGAAATTCTGCCGCTGATGCACTACTGAAATTAATAACTACTGTTGATGTTATTAATGATAACAATAGTAAAAATGTTATGCCAGCCTTTGATGCTTTTTTCTTGTATTTTCTTTTCACTATACTTTCCCCTTTCACATATTATTTATCTTAATAGGAGTTTAAAAACAGCCTATTTAGTATCAACTGTACAAAGCATCCCACAAAAGAACAAAACTTGCGGTACATAAATAACCATAAAACTTGTGACACTGCAAAAAATCAAAACATTTCTATTTCTTAATCTAATTTCAACAAACACACATATTATCATAAAATCCAACAAATAACTATTGAATAAACTCTTTAACTTACATATATATTAGCATAATATACCTATCAATTCTATGATATCATAAATGTAATAAACATAACAAGCGATGTTCTCAAATGGGGGTGTATTTAATCATTGTGGACCATATTATTCCAATAACTAAAGCTCCGAAGCTAAGAGAATGTATAACTCGCTACGGGTCGAATCAAAACTCGCTACGCGAAGAAAAGTGATTCGACTAATCCTTTGCTTCGTTAACATTCTCTAAGCCTCTACGCAGATGTTATTTCCATAATATGGCTCACGATTAAAATATGCACCCTCTCAAATGTAAGTACATCACAATTTGTTGTAAACTACCTATTATGGATAAAACATTGTATAGAGGCTTTAGTTGTATATTTCATTATAACCCCCCAAAAAATCAACTTATATACGAATTCTTATTAGGGTTAAACGAAAAGAAAATTAATTATGTCCTCTTTTTAAGTGCTGCTATATATGCTATAATCTACAATATACACTTCTATTACTAACAGTACAATGATTATTGGTAGCACTTCAAATTTGAGGGGTGAAATTTTTGACAGATATATTTTTCTCTAAGAGGAAAAAACACAGTACAAAGGATAATAGTCGCACTGATGATGTTATCCTTACTATTAATAAAATAAAAACCGGAGATAATGAATTAAGAAATGACTTTATAGACAAATACAAACCCTTTATCTTAAAAACAATCTCTGGTGTAACAGGTAAATATATCGATCCTGAAAATAGTGATGAGTACAGCATTGGTCTGTCTGCTTTTAACGAAGCTATTGATTGCTTTGATGAAAGTAAAGGCGTAATGTTTTTTAGCTTTTGCTCTTTAGTAATTAAGCGAAGAGTGTCAGATTACATTCGTCACAATAAAAAGCATAATAAGGTTTATCCTTTTACCTATTTTGAAGAGGCTGACAATAATACTTTTGAACAAACTCATCTAAAAGCACAAACAGATGAACTTAGTGCATTTGAGTTTAGCGAGGAGACAAAAAGCTTCGAGAAAAAACTTAATGAGCTTGGAATAAAATTTGAAGATCTTGTTCAGTCTGCACCTAAGCATAAAGATTCAAAAGCATTATGCATAAGAATTGCAAAAACCATTGCTGACAACAAGGAAAGCTTCAAGAAATTAGAAAATAGTGGAATGATACAAAAGACACAATTAGTAAGAACATTAAAAATCAACAAGAAAACTATTGAGCGAAATAGAATCTTTATTATTGCTGCTGCGCTTATTATAGGTAATGGGTTTTATCTATTGAGAGATTTTTTGGATATCCCAGAAGTTGGAGGGGGACATATTGAACAGAGTACAAAATGATGGATCAGTAAGCTTAGGTATAATACTTAAGTTAAAAAAGAATAGAGTTGTCGTAATGACTGACAAACTTGACTTTGTTGAGCTTAATCGTAAGCCTGGAATGATCCGTGGACAAAAAGTTTATTTCACTCCCTTCGATTTGTGTAATTCCAGCTTATGGTTTATGAACTATAAAAAAGCTTTAAAATATGCATCTGCTGTTGCATCAGTGGCTGCAATATTTATGATACTAATTGTTGGATATAGATTTTTATTTGTATCAAACGAATTTGCTTATATCGATGTTGACATAAACCCAAGTGTTGAAATGACAATTAGCAAAGAAGAAAATGTACTGAAAGCACAAGCACTGAATATTGACGGTCAAACTCTTTTAAATTCTGTAAAATTAGAAGACAAGAAATTGGTAGATGCTGTATCTCTATTGTTGAATAAATCTAAAGAGATAGGTTTTATAAGTCCTGATAATAATAAAGTTATACTTTCTACCTCTGTCAATTCAGATAAGATAACCGAATCACAAAATCAAAATATAAGAACAATGATTTCTTCTCTAAAAGAAGTGACACATAAGTCAGGATTGGAATCTCAAATCATTGAAGTATCACGCCAAGACAGAGAAAAAGCACTAAAAACTGGTCTTTCAATGGGCAAATACTACCTGTATAATAAAGCTAAAGATGAAGGCATTGATATAACTATAGAAGAGGTTAAGAATTCGAGTGTGTCGACATTACTTAGTAAAGTTGATGTGTCAGATAACACTAAAAATCAGCCTCCCAAAAACAATGCAACTCCTGTTGCTACAATTACTTCTACACAAGCAATCAAAAATACACCTAATACAACTGCTACACCTACGGTTGTTAGCGCAACCCCTATTTATACTTTCACTGCGACTAGTTCACCTACACCACGCGTTACACCTGAATTTACTCCATCACCTTCAATTACAACTATTACAGTTGAACCATCAGCTACAATTTATAGAACAAATACACCTCGTCGAAAAACTCCAACAACTAAACCTATAGTAACTATAACGCCATCACCTAGGCCTACTATAGTAACTACTCCGGTACCATCACCATCGGTTAAGGCTACTAAAACACCAAAGCCAAAAAACACCACAACAAAATCACCTACACCAAAACCTGTGCCTACTAAAACACCTATGAAAACACCTGTTAGGACACCGACATCAACTATTGTTTCAACACCAATAGTAACAATAACACCAACTAATAAACCAACATCTACACCTACACCTATATCTACACCTATATCTACACCTACACCTACATCTACACCTACATCTACACCTACACCTACATCTACATCTACACCTACATCTACACCTACATCTACACCTACATCTACACCTACATCTACACCTACACCTACATCTACACCTACACCTACACCTACACCTACATCTACACCAAAAACAGCAACACCGACACTTACACCTTCGCCATCACCAACAAACATACCAACTTCTACACCTACAGAAAAAATATCAATGAAACTTGGTATGTACAACGAAGAAAGATCTTATGAAGCAAAAGAAATTCATCCTAGATTCAAACTTATAAATGATGGAAATACTGCTTTAAAGCTATCAAGTATAAAAATCAGGTATTACTATACTATAGATAATGAAGACAAGGAGCAACAATTCTATTGTGACTGGTCAGATATTGGCAGAAACAATGTAACAGGTAAACTGATTAAAATGAGTTCGAGTGAGAATAACGCAGATTATTATATTGAAATTGGCTTTGATACTACCAAAACCATAGAACCTGGAAACAATATAGAAATTGCATGTAGATTGGGTCCTGATAATACCATTGGAGACGGAAATGAGTTTTATAATCAATCGAATGATTACTCATTTAACGATACTGCAAGAGACTTTATAAGTTGGAATAAAGTAACAGTGTTCGTATCAGATTTTATCGTCTGGGGAAATGAACCTTAATGAGCTTTTCTAGAACACTAAACTAATTTATAATTACCCACTTTGAAAGAGCAAAGTTGTACTTTTATCTTTCAAAGTGGGCAATTTATTTTTGCGCCAAAACATTAACTTTTTATCTATTTTTTAAAAAAGATTCATGAGCTTCCGTCTGTTGAGTGCCCTAGAACAAACTCAAGAAAATTCGCTTCGCTCATGACTTAAAAGCCTTTTTTGGCTAAGGATACAAATTAATAATAATTATATTTTATAACTAGCATTAAGGTTGTACCTGACTCGTTTTAGTGGCAAATATCTCCATTCAAAGACCTTCGCATAGAATCTGTTAGCCTTGTCTTGATAATTTTTCGCCCGCGTATTAAGGACATCCTGTCCTATACGCTAAAAATGCCATCCGTGGCATTTTTGCTTCAAATTATCAAGCCTTCGGCTACAGCTTCTAATGCTCGCGTCTAAGAATTACGTCATTTGACACTAAAACAGGTTCTACTCTTAATTAGGCTCTTTATTTTTGTTTTTACATTTTCTAGGTATTTTATAAATTCCTATACGCGAACAAGATCGGTGCACTCGATGCCCCGAAGCTTTTTTTCTAATGCTCACGTCTTAAAATTACGTGATTTGACAGTAAAACAGGCACATAAAAAGCAATCTCAACAAGTTATAACGTGTTGAGATTGCTTAGTTATGTTAAAACCATTATTTTTATTGACCCCAACCTGGGAAACCACCACCGCCTGGGAAGCCTCCACCTCCTGGAAAACCACCGAAACCACTACTCCAGTTACTTGCAGTTGTCGGTGAAGTATTTACTGTTATTCTTGCTAATTCTGTTCCGCCGTTGTAAGTACCTCCAGTTATCAATCCATTCTCTTCTGTACCTCCTGATACGGTACCTCCGGAATAAATAGTATATGTAGAACCTTGTTTTAACTCAGGAGAAGAGAATACTACATATAAAAAATTACGATTTGGCTTAGTTATAATAAGCGCTTTTCCTGTAGAGTCCTTTACACAAACAGCAGAATTTGCAGGTTGTGCAGATGTAAACATTGCAGCTATTGAATACTGTGAAGAAGCTCCAGTTGGATATTGAGCCATCATAGCACTAGGTCCAACAGCAATTAGCGTTCCACCACCTACAGTAAATGTACCATTAGTGTCAACTGCTACCTCAGGCTGCGATTGAGGACCGTGTACCACAACTGTACCACCATTAACCTCTAAATCACCATTACTATCAAGGGTATCCCCTACTGTAGCACTTAAGTATATATTTCCACCGGTGATTATCAACTTACTTCCGTCATTCTGCATTGAACCTGTACCATTAGTAGCATTCAAACAATCATCTTCTGAATAAACATTCATTGTACAGCCATTTATTGTTATATTTGGGGCTTCAGCTCCCTCTTTAGATTCTATAACATCGATATTTCCACCATCAATTACAATTCCAAAGTCCGATTTTAGTGCTTGACTTCCAGCATAGAGTGTCAATGTACCATCTTCAATTATAAGGTCTTCTTCTTCTGTTTGAAGTGCATCACCATTAGCATTGATATTTAATGTTCCTCCTGTAACTTCAATTGAGCCATTAGCATGGATGCCATCGTTTGCTGCTGATTTCACATTTATTATTCCATTTTCTATATTAATATCATCGTCACTACAAATAGCATGATTGTAATTAGCTGTTATATCCAAAGTCCCTTTTCCTTTTATCTCTATATCATCATTACTAAACAATGCCGCCTTCAACTCCGTATTGCTGTAAGACCTTCCATCAGAAAGTGCATTGCTTGTTCCTTCAGTTAATGTAATAAATCCCTTATCAACACTCTCAAAATAGATAGCAGGACCATTTGAATTGCTTATGCTTACACCACTAAGTCTTAATTTAACTCTCTCTTGCGTATTTACGTGTATCATACCATTTGACAATGTTCCTGTTACAGTATGATCACCACCTGCGGTAATATTAACTGTTGAACCGTTTACCGATATACCTTCACCAGTGTATGTAATGTTGTTGCCAAGATTAATAGTACCTTTATTGTTTTTCCATGCTTCTTCAGGATCTGTTACTGATGTAGGTGTAGGAGTAACTACAGGTGTTGTTCCGCTAGCGGGAAATTCAGTTATTCTACCTAAAAGAAACTGCCTAAACACCCCAAAATCTAGAGAGTTTGCCATACCATCACCATTTAAATCACCAACTATATTGTCACTGAGTTGGAACTTGCCTAGAAGATACATTCTGTACACGCCAAAATCCAATGAGTTTACAGAACCATCGCCGTTTAAATCACCACGTACAGCAGCAGTAGAAAACATGAAACTGTTTGCTACAAAAGTCAGTAAAACCGCTGCGGTCAAAAACCATTTTTTTCTCATCCCAAATCCCCCTAATTAATTTTTTATTTTATATTTATTGCATTCTTTATGCAATTATATACTTGTACAATTTCATTACTTAGGGATAACAGAAAAATAACTTCCTATACTCATATTGCAAAACATTATCAAATCAAGTTTTTCGTTATCCCATAGTTGAAACTTATATTTTAATCGTTTCTTAAAACGGCAAACAATACACTATACTCTCATTATATAATAAAATCCTTAAAAAACTCTTAAATTATTGGATTAATTAAGAAATTTATCATTATGCAAAATCAAATAAAAGCTTTTTGGCTACACATGAACGTCACGGGTCGATATTTTTTTCTTTTCATGGTAAAATTGTAATCAGATTATTAATTATCACCTATAATGCGGTTTCAAAAAAACTATACAGCATTTTGGTCAAAAAAACCCATTAAATAAATTTTTTTAAAATTAAAAGTGATCGATCATAGCCAAAATTTATATTGGAGGTAGTTATGAGTTGTAAAAAATTAATATATATAGCTGACGATGAAGTTAATATATGCAATATAATAAAGTCATTTCTAATAAAAGAAGGTTATGATGTTGAAACATTCTGTAATGGTACATTATTACTTGAAGCTTTTCTAAAAAAGCCAGCAGACATGCTTGTTTTGGATATAATGATGCCAGAAATTGACGGTCTTTCACTTTGTAATTCAATTCGTCAGCGAAGTTCTGTTCCAATTATAATTGTCTCTGCTAAAGATACTGAATTTGACAAAATTTCAGGTCTAATATCAGGGAGCGATGACTATATGACAAAACCCTTTAGTCCTATGGAGCTTATTGCTAGAATAAACAGTATCTTTAGAAGAATTTATCTGGATAAAAACAAAAATGCACCAGAAAATAAAATTAAAATTGCAGATGTCACATTGGATCTCAATACAAAGCAAGCTACTGTAAAAGAAAAAAAACTAGGTCTAACTGTTATGGAATTCTCACTTTTAAAATACCTTTTTGAAAACAAAAATAAAGCTGTCAGTAGAAATGAGCTTCTAGATAAAATATGGGGATTTGAAAATCCGGTAGAGACTAGGGCTACAGATGATATGATTAAAAGAATCCGAAAAAAACTCTCTGATTGTAATTCATCATTGAAGATTGAAACCGTATGGGGATTTGGATTTAGAATTGAAATAAAATGAGGATATTAATATGAAAACAAACACAATAACCTGGAGAATTTTTAAATATAATATTATTGTTATTATACTTACGACAGCAATAACAGCTATTGTTTTTAATTTTACGATAAGATACTATATTGAGCAAGATATTATAAAACAGTTAGATACAATTGCTTCTACCGCAGAAAATGCAATACTCTTTAAAGGTCCTGACTTTTTTCCTTCTAGAGATTTCAACAAACAACCTAATACTCGTGATATGATCAAAATACCCAATATAGAAAATGATAATGTTTTCAGGTTCTATTTTATTTTGGACAGAGCTTTAAGCGAACCTTTGTCTTTATTAAATGCTGATTATATTCTAGTAGACGATAATAAGAAAATACTTACTTCGCCCGTGGAAGATTATTTTGAAAAAGCCGAAGCAGTTGTGGACAAACTTTCTAAAAATTTGAACCGAAGCATCTCTGTTAAAACTCCGGAGTATATACGTTTTAAACTTGAAGGGGTAGAATATATCTCAATTATAAAGCCTGTGTACGATAAAAATTCTTTTGGTCTTAGTTGGATTGTAATATACTCAAGTCTACAGAAAGTAAACCAACTTCAGGCTAGTATCAACACCATACTGCTTGCAATACTTATATTTTCATCCATTATAATGGCAGTATTTTCTTCATTGGTAGCAAAGAAAATATCCACTCCATTTTCATCCCTAAATCAACACATAAGAAAAATTTCAGAAAGAAATTTTGGAAGCAAAATTCATATACCTGTAACAGATGAATTACAGGATTTTGTAAACAACATAAACTCAATGTCACAAAAACTTGAAACCTATGATAAAGCTCAGAAAACCTTCTTGCAAAATGTGTCTCACGAATTCAGAACACCCCTTATGTCAATTCAAAGTTATGCAGAAGGAATAAAACATAATATTGTTGATCCTCTTACGGCCTCTAACATTATTATTGAAGAAACAAAAAGAATGACAAATCTCGTAGCTGACTTGTTATACTTATCAAGACTTGATGCTATTGAAGAAAGCTATAAATATGATATTCTTGACCTTGGAGATCTTCTAAATGATTGTGTACAGCGTATGAATATCATTGCATCTAAGAAAAGCATTCAACTGATATTCAATAATCGCAATAGAAAAATAGAATTTCTTGCAGATGAAGAAAAACTATCTAGAGCGTTTATTAATCTTATTGACAATTGTATCAGATATGCAAATTCATTTGTTGAAATAACATGCGACAGTGATGTAAATTTGGTGCAAATAAAAATCTCTGACGATGGTCCAGGATTTGATCCTATAGATTTACACAATATTTTTGAGAGATTTCACAAAGGAGAAAAAGGAGTTTTTGGTCTTGGACTTGCCATAAGTAAAAATGTTATTGAAAAACATAGTGGAAAAATAAAAGCTCAGAATAAAACTACGGGAGCTCTTTTTACTATTACTTTTACGCTTAAGTAATCTTAGCCAATATCAAATAAAACTTTACAACTGAATTTCAAAACTTGATTTACATTTTTTGCATGACAAAATAATGCTCTTATTTCGGAAACTTATAAGTTTCTATAATGGGCTTTGTGAATGAAATATTGAAGACCTATACATCAGAGCTTTAGATGGAACTATGCTCCACCTTAAGTTTATAAGAGGCGCTCCACCTTATAAAAGATGGAGCGTTGAATTAGTTAAATTCTTTAACAAAGAATAAAATTGATCAGTTAATTTTGCTTATGCTTTACAAACAACATATTTTTTCCTCTTAAACCTTATCACAAAAAACAAACCTGATATTAAAACCAAAAAAGACATTAAAACCAATATAACAACTTTAGTGTTTCCTATCCAACTTTGTTGCTTTTCATTCCCTATAAAAGGTCCTTTGCCCATCTTTCCAAGCATATTAAACATGTTTTCATCAACACCTAGCTCTTTCAACTTTTCCTTCTGCTCGAAAGATATTTGCCCACTAGACTCCATAATAATCTTCATTATTTCTTCCATATTTTCAAAGGGAACATCTTTCATTCCTTGGGGTGGTGCCATACCTTCCATTCCTTCAGGTGGTGCCATACCTTCCATTCCTTCAGGTGGTACCATACCTTCCATTCCTTCAGGTGGTGCCATACCTTCCATTCCTTCAGGTGGTGCCATACCTTCCATTCCTTCGGAAGTTTGGTTTTCTTGATTCTTATTTTTCCCTATGTCATTTCTGTTTCTACCAAAATTCCCAAATTCCATACTCCCTAAATATGACATATCTAATGTTGTTTGAATATTTCCATAAGTGTCTGAAGGTTGAGTTCCATCTAATTGCTCTAATACACTTTTCGCTCTATCCTTTGCAAAAGTCAGCATCTGAGGTAATGCTTTTTCATAATCTTCAAAAGAATAGAATGCTGTTGCATCGTTTTTAACAAAATCTCTTATAATACCATCTACGTTTTGAACGGATTTTTCATATATGCCACCTGAAATATATACTTGAGCTATATTATTGAGGTATTCGTGATATTTTTCCTTATATTGAGGAACTTCAAGAAGCTTCCCTATGAGTGGAGCATCATCTAAATTCCCTGTAACTGGTGAATCAATAGGAAAGTTTATTACTTTTGTCTCTTCATTTAAGCCAAATCCTGCAAAAGACATATTTAAGTCCCATGGAATCAAAGTAAATTTACCATCTTTTTCGTATAAATAATAGTTATGATACATTCCTCCTGCATACCCATCAAGATTAACCAAAAAAGTATTTGCCGCCCAGAACCTTAATATCTCATCTACATCAAGGTATTTTTCAAGATCTGTTCCTTGGTTTAAATTCTTTATCATTTCTATTACTTTTTTGAATTCCACATCTGTTGTCGTGTCAAAAATCGCCCCTTCTCTTATTACATTATAACTATCTTGAGAATCATCAATATATTTAAGGTTTGAACCACCTCTTGCACCCATTCCACCAAAACCACCTGGCATAGGCATATCATTTCTTCCAGCTTGTTGATTTTGAGGGCTTTGTTGAAAATTTAATTCTCCATCTCCATGGGGCATACGATTTCCCTGCGGCATAACTCCTTGAGGCATTCTCTTTCCTTGAAGTGTTTGCTCTCCTTTGGACAACTGATCTGTATGGGACATTCGTCTTTCTTCAGATATTTGCCCTTGCGAACCTTGATATTCATTCTTTTGCTGATTTCTTGGAAACCTACCTCCTTGTTGAAACTCCTTTTGGTTTTCTCCACCCGGAAAACCCTTTTGAAAACCTCCTCCCATATCCATACTTTCAGGTTTATACAGATTACCTTTAACAGTTCCAAAATTTCTTTTTACAAAATCTTGGTCAATTATCTCAACAGCTAAATAAAGTCCCCAATCTTTATTATTTATTTTGATATTTGAATATGCAAAAACCGGAGATGGAACACCCATATAATCAAAAAGTTCATATGAAAGGTATTCTTTCATATAAGACTTATCAGACATAATATTGTTAAGTGCCATTTCACTAAGTCCATGGTAAGTCTGTCCCTGTACATACTTGCCAAAGTTGATTTTGAAGCTGTAACGTTTTGTTTGGGATTCTGATGATGCAATTGTATTGAGGCTTGAGTTTCCTTTAGGTCTTATTGCAACATTATAAAATGTTTCACCGTTTATGGTTATATTACAGCTTTTGTATTCTTCATTAATAGCATTTTCCATTAACCATTCAAAATCTTTATCTTCAATATCTACATTAATCTGATTTACTGAATTTTTATCAAAACCTCTACTTATATACTCTGGTTGAGCAAAATACATGGTTTCATCATTACCGGGCACAAAAACAACAGCAGCAATAATAAGCACTAAAACTATTACTGTAGTAATTATTTTAAGCACCTTGCTTTCTTTACCCTCCATTTTTATAAAACCTCCTATCACTAAAAACACTAACTCATATAGTCTCCATTATAACTTACCATAACAGCACTAGTAACTCCCTTTTCCCTACTTATTTCATTCACAAAATTTGTCTCCATATTCTTTAGTCTCACTTCAAATGTAACTTCTATTCCTTTTCCACCTGTAATAGTTTTAGTTTTTAATACATATTTTTTAACATTCTTTTCAATTTGTTTCACTACATTCAATTCTGCATTGTCATCATCACAATTTACTATTATAATATACGGATTATCTGCATTACTCTTATTTACAAATATTATCAGTATTATACCTATGAATAACGTCCCAAATACTGCTAAAGGGAACAAACCTGCACCAAGTACAATACCGGATGCTATAGACCAAAACAAATATGCAATATCCATCGGATCTTTTATAGCAGAACGAAATCTTATTATTGAAAGTGCACCAACCATACCTAATGAAAGTACCACATTAGAAGTAACTGCCAATATTACAAGTGAAGCTATCATCGTCAGTGCTATAAGAGAAATACTAAAACTTCTACAATACATAACCCCCTTAAAGGTTTTTTTATAAACAAAATATATAAACAATCCTATCAAAAAAGCTAATCCTAAGGCTATTAAAGAATCAAATAAAGAAAAACTACCTGCTTTATCAAGAAAGTTTGACTTAAAAATATCATTAAAATTTAGTTGACCATTCACTGCTAAACTCCTCCTTGTTAATATTAAAAATACTTTGTATCTACTTACTTTAGGATAACAAAAAACTTAATTTTACAATGCTTAAAAATTTCGCATAATACCTAACAATAAATTCGGCAAAGAGCATACTTTGACACCGAAAGCTTATGCCTTTCCCCAATCTGAACAATATCTCCTATTACCTCAGGCAAAAAATTATCATATTTTACCTCAAGTACCGATAAATTATTGTCCAAAGCCTCAATGGTGGGAAGATTCTTATCAAAAAAATTGGTGCTACGTAATCCTGTCCTTATTGAACTATCAATAGTAACCCTTACATTTCCAGGCTTATAAATATAAGCTTCTCTCTCATAGTCCACAACAGTTGTTGGCATTAGCCTCTGATGAACAATTTTACTGTACAATTCCATGAACAACTTATTTCCTGAAGTATAAAGCCATTCAATTTCACCTTTTTGTATAAGTTCACACTGATTTTTACTAATAGGTGAAGATATCTTATTGGTAAAACCATTTATTTTAGACTTTTTTTCTAACCTGACAAAATTAGTATCATGATTATAAAAACGTAATCTGAATTTTTCTCTATTGTCAACACCTGTAATTTTTTCTATAAGAGCTTTATCGTCAGGAGTATCAAAATACAAACTTCTTATTAAATACTTCCCATCGGGTCTTGAGTTTTGATCTCTTTGCATGATATGTGTCAGTTTATTTTTTAACAATATGCAGTCAATAGAGTTTATATAGTGCTTTAATTCGTTACGATATCTAAGTTTTTTCAAAATATCACCTCCAAATTCATTTCTAATGTTAAATTCTTGTTAACTGATAGAATTTTAACATGTTTTATAAAATTAAATCTCCGCAAAATTGTGGCAGTATTGATTAAGGTGATTCAAAAAAAAATAACTGGTCAATTGCGGTTTCAAAAAACTAGATTGAAGGGCTTTATGACATGAATACTGTATATGTTATTTTTTGAAACCGCCTAAAATATAATCAAATAACTGTTCAACCGGAATTTCAAAAAATGATTTTGATGGATTAACAAAGGGTTTATTTATTGCCTTTGACATTTATTTTTTTATACATCCTCTATCTTTTTTTGCTTTCATAAATTATTTACTAACTTTATACCACTTGAGAAATTCTATAATATGTGGTTTTATAAGAGTATATGAAAATTATTATTCAAGGGAGGATTTATGGGAAAAGAAATAGAGAGGAAATTTATTGTAAAAAAGGATATATACAAAAAATTATGCACTGGTAAACTATACAAACAAGGATATCTTAATAGTAATCCTGATAGAACTATCAGAGTAAGATTAGTAGGAAACAAAGGATTTCTTACACTAAAAAACAAGGGTAACGGTCTTACAAGAGACGAGTTTGAATATGAAATACCTTTTGAGGATGCTGAAGAAATTCTTGAAAACATGTGTAAAAAACCCTTAATCGAGAAGACAAGATATATATATACTTACATGGAACATACTTGGGAAATAGATGAATTTCATGGAGATAATGAAGGTCTTGTTATAGCTGAATTAGAGCTTACAAGTGAAGATGAAAGATTCAATATGCCAGATTGGATAGGTGAAGAGGTTACATTTGATTATAAATATACAAACTCAAATCTTATCAACAAACCATATAAGCATTGGAATAAATAAACAAAATAACAATAAGCACCTAAATCCAAGTTGCCTGATGGTTTTAGGTGCTTATTTATATTTAAAGTTTTATGCTGTTGAAGGAACAATAAGATAAATATCTGATGGGCTAAAATTTCAAAAAACTTGATTACATTTTTTGCATTGCAAAACAATGTTCGTCTGTTTGCAAGCTTTAGTCTTCTATAATGGGCTTTATAACCTAAAGTGAGCTACGCCCACAACCCAAATATTAAAAAACAAGCTATATTTTTAATAGCCTCAAACCTTTATAAACAGAGAGTTTGGTAAGTGTGACTTTTTAAATTCTTGTTTTTTATTGATGTTTTTTAAAACTTAAGATACTAAACACTATTAGGCAATTTTCGAAATAGCCTAATAGTGTTTTAAAATACGAGAACGAAAAACTATTTTTTTGTCTTCTCTTAGCATTTTTTCTAATACGCTTTACCCCAATAAAGCATATGCTTTGCTTCCTTTCCACAACACACACACTTATCGGATATATTTTCCTGCTCAAATGGTATGCAACGTGCAGTTGCTGTTGTCTTTTCTTTAATTGCTTCCTCACATTTGCGATCTCCACACCACATTGCCTTTATAAATCCTGGCGTTTCTTTTATTATTTTTTCAAACTCTTCAAAGTTTGTCGCTGTATAAGTCTTGCTATTTCTCATTCCAAGAGCCTTATTATATAATTCCTTTTGCACCTTATCCAAAGTCTCAAAAACCTTGTCTTCCAACTCATCTAGTGGTATAAATGATTTCTCTCTTGAAACCCTGCTTACAAGAACAGCTTGATTCTTCTGAATATCTTTAGGACCGATTTCAAGCCTTACAGGCACACCTTTCATTTCGTACTCACTATACTTCCAACCTGGCATCTTATCCGTATCATCAATCTTAACTCTAATACCTTTTGCCGTCAAACTGTCCCTTATAGCATACGCTTTGTCCAGTACACCTTCCTTCTGTTGTGCAACAGGTATAATAACTACTTGAATAGGAGCTATTTTTGGTGGAAGCACCAATCCATTATCATCTCCATGTACCATTATTATTCCACCAATAAGGCGAGTAGATACTCCCCAGGAAGTCTGGTGAACATGCTGTAGCTGGTTATTCTTGTCTGTATATTGAATATCAAAGGCTTTAGCAAAACCATCTCCGAAATTGTGCGTAGTCCCCGATTGAAGTGCTTTACCATCGTGCATCAAACTCTCAATGGTATATGTGGCTTTTGCTCCTGCAAATTTTTCCTTTTCAGTTTTTTGCCCCTTTATAACAGGAATTGCAAGTACATTTTCACAAAAATCTGCATAAACATTCAACATTTTTATTGTCTCTTCCTGTGCTTCTTCTGCCGTAGCATGTGCTGTGTGTCCTTCTTGCCATAAAAATTCTACAGTTCTTAAAAATGGACGTGTTGTCTTTTCCCATCTTACAACCGAACACCATTGATTATAAAGCTTTGGCAAATCCCTATAAGACTGCACTATATTTGAATAATGATCGCAAAACAATGTCTCAGATGTAGGTCTAACACATAACTTCTCTGTCAGCTCTTCCTCTCCTCCATGGGTTACCCAAGCAACTTCAGGTGCAAAACCTTCAACATGATCCTTTTCTTTTTGCAGCAATCCTTCTGGAATAAACATAGGCATATAGACATTTTCATGACCTGTTTGCTTAAATTTTTCGTCCAAATTCTTCTGTATATTCTCCCATAGAGCATAACCATATGGTCTTATTATCATGCATCCCCTAACGCTCGAATAGTCAACTAAATCCGCTTTTTTCACAATATCTGTATACCATTGAGCAAAGTCAACATCCATTGAGGTTATTGCCTCAACCATTTTCTTATCCTTATTATTTGACATGTCTCCAACTCCTTATAAATTTTAATTCACAAAAATACATTATATTTTAAAAAAACATTTTACATCTGTTTTCAGTTTTTAAAGAGCTTATGACTAAGGAATTTTTTAATACCTAATCCAAAGCCAAAATAGTTTTTTTTAAGCTGTTTCAAAAAATAACCTACTCCAGCATTTAGGGAGTTTCAAAAAAATACATATTCATTATTTCTGCTACAAAGCCCACCAAATCAGATTTTTTGAAATTCTAGTTTCTCAGTTATTTATTTGATCTTGCCTTATGTCACAAAACTCATCATGGAAACTTTTAAATTTCCAATCATAGTAACATTATTTTGCTATGCAAAAAAGGGCATCAGATTTTTGAAACCGTAAGTGACTAGTTATTTTTTTGGAATCACCTTATTAAATGTTAATATAACAAGTATACTCTGTCAATAAAAATACGCACAAAATTGAGCAACAGAACTTTATCCGTTGCCCTACAAAATCATTGTATAAATACAAATTGTATATGGGTAAAAAGGGTGCAATGATATAGCTTTTTACAAATGCTCAACATTGTATAACATAAGTGTTCAAATATTAATTACAAAAATTGTTATATAAAAAACGCATAGTGTTCATATAAAAACTAAATAGGCTTCAAAATTTTAATCTATCGATTTCAAATATTAACATATAGATTGTTAGATAGTTACTGTATAGAAAGTACGAATTAGCAACGACGATTATAGATAAATGCTGTATAGAAAGTACGAATTAGCGACGACGATTATGGATAATTGCTGTATAGAAAGTACAAATTAGCAACGACGATTATGGATAATTGCTGTATAGAAAGTACAAATTAGCGACGACGATTATGGATAATTGCTGTAAAGAAAATACGAATTTGCAACGACGATTATAGATGATTGCTGTATAGACTGTAAAATATATTCTCTAACGCTTAGAATCAATCAACTCATAGTATATAATTAATAAAAGCAAATAGTGCTACATATAAATAAATAAGTGGTTGACGTTTAGTGTGTTGTAATCATAAATGCTATATATACATTGTTTACTGTATTTTTGTGAATGTGACTAATATATAATATTCATCACACCCCTCAAATTTTCCCTAACAATTTATATTAATATTGTCGCAGAAAAACGTAATATATTCAATATACAATTTTCACAAAAATAATTAAATTATAATAATTCTTTTGTGTATATCGTACATATCCTTATGTCAAATTTACTTATAAGGCAAAATCAAAAAATAACTATTGTATGCCTAAACGCTTAAAAAAGTCCAATATAATTACGTTCAATAATTATATCGGACTTCTTACTATAAAACTTTAGCTTTTCTTTTAAATTTTCACTACAGTTAATTTAACCTTTTCACCATTAATTTTCCACTCTTTACTGTAGCCATCAACATTTCCTTCAGCAACTTCATCTGCAAGGGTTTCATCCCCAATTACATCCTTATTTCTGTTAATCGTCTGTGCAATCTTTTCATTATCTGCAAAGTACAATTTTATATGATCTTGAACCTCAAATCCTGCTTCTTTTCTCATTGTCTGAATCTTGCTGATTATTTCTCTTACAAAACCTTCCTCAATTAATTCCGGTGTAAGATTAATATCTAAAACAACGGTAGTATCTCTTTGGGCTTCCGACACAAAACCTTCCTTCTGCGTTGTCTCTATCAATACATCAGCTTCCGCAAGTTCAACAGTAGTTCCTTCAATTTCAAACGTTACCTTCTCACCTTTAGCAAATTTCTCCATGACCATGTTGTCATCTATATCGGTGAGAACTTTAGCTATATGAGGAACAAGCTTTCCATATTTTGCTCCTAATGTTCTTAGCTGCGGTTTAAACTTATATTTAGTAAAGCTGCTTGCATCATCGGTAAATACTACTTCCTTTACATTTAATTCATCTTTTACAAGCTCTCTAAACATTTCAGGAAGCTCAAAATCCGCCTTCACATATATTCTCGATACAGGCTGACGGTTTTTGATATTTGCAGAATTCCTGCATGCACGACCTGATACAACCAGTTTTAAAACAAGATCCATATTCTTTTCAAGTTCTTTGTCAATGACCTTCCCATCTGCAACAGGGAAATCACACATATGAACACTTTCTATAGCATCGCTATCTATATTTCTAACAAGATTACCATAAATCTCTTCAGCAATAAATGGCACAAACGGCGCTGATACAGTAATAAGTTTCACTAAAGCTGTATAAAGAGTCATGTAAGCATTTATCTTATCTTGAGTCATATCCTTTTGCCAGAAACGTTCTCTGCTCCTTCTTACGTACCAGTTACTCAAATCGTCAACAAATTCCTGAATAGCTCTTGCTGATTCTGTAATTCTATAATTTGCAAGATTCTTGTCTACTGTAGCTATTAAGGTATTCATTTTTGACAATACCCATTTATCCATTACTGAAAGCTTTTCATACTCAAGCTTATATTTTTTAGGATCAAATTTATCAATATCTGCATACAACACGTAGAAAGCATAAGTATTCCAAAGTGTACCCATAAACTTCCTCTGACTCTCACTTACAGCCTCTTCATAGAAACGATTTGGAAGCCAAGGAGCACTATTTATATAGAAATACCAGCGCACAGCATCGGCACCTTGCTTATCGAGCACCGTCCATGGATCCACAACATTGCCCTTGTGTTTGCTCATTTTTATTCCGTCTTTATCGTTTACATGTCCTAAAACAATAACATTTTTAAATGCCGGCTCATCAAATATAAGTGTAGATATTGCAAGTAATGTATAGAACCATCCCCTTGTCTGGTCAATAGCTTCACTTATAAAATCAGCAGGATAGTTTTCCTTAAAGATCTCCTGATTCTCAAAAGGATAGTGCCACTGAGCAAAAGGCATTGAACCCGAATCAAACCAGCAGTCTATAACCTCTTCTACCCTCTTCATTTTTCCAGTACCACATTTAGGACATTTTAATAGAACCTTATCTATAAATGGCTTATGAAGCTCTATGTCATCAGGTACATTTTCTCCCATTTCCTTAAGTTCCGCAATACTTCCTATTGCATGTCGGTGACCGCATTCACATTCCCAAATAGGAAGCGGAGTTCCCCAATATCTTGAGCGGCTTAAACCCCAGTCCACAACATTCTCTAAGAAATTGCCCATACGGCCTTCTCTTATATTGTCAGGCAGCCAATTAATCTTGTTGTTGTTTTTTAGAAGTCTATCCTTAACAGCTGTCATTTTTACAAACCACGTATCCATTGCATAGTAAAGAAGGTGTGTGTCACATCTCCAACAGAATGGATAGGAGTGTTCATAATCTAATTTTTTATATATTAGATTTCTCCCCTCTAGATGCTTAATTATCATAGGATCGGCATCCTTTACAAAAACACCCTTCCACTGCGTAACATCATCAATAAAGGTTCCTTGTTCATTGACCATTTGAACAAAAGGCAAATCATATTCTCTACCAACTTTAGCATCATCTTCACCAAAAGCAGGAGCAGTGTGAACAATACCTGTACCGTCAGTCAAAGTAACAAAATCGCCACCACACACGTAAAATGCCTTTTTATCAACCTTAACAAAGTCAAATAAAGGCTCATACTCCATACCAATCATGGATTGTCCGTCCATTTTCTCAAGCACTTCATATTCTTCATTTAATACTGTAGACGCCAATTCTTCTGCTAAAATATATACTTCATCGGAACACTTCGCCTTTATATAAGTCTCCTTAGGATTAATCGTAAGAGCTACATTTGAAGGAAGTGTCCATGGCGTTGTGGTCCATGCCATAAGATAAACATTTTCTTCGCCCTTAACCTGGAATTTCACATATATTGAAGGTTCTTTTACATCCTTATACCCCTGTGCAACTTCATGACTTGAAAGCGAAGTTCCACATCTAGGACAGTAAGGAACTATTTTGTGACCTTTATACAATAGATCCTGATCCCATATTTTCTTTATAGCCCACCAAACCGACTCAATGTAATTGTTGTCATAAGTTATATAAGGGTTTTCCATATCAGCCCAAAAGCCAACTCTATCACTCATTTGCTCCCATTCGCCCTTATACTTCCATACGCTTTTTTTACAATTTTCTATAAAAGGCTCCACACCAAACTTTTCAATTTCAGGCTTTCCATCAATACCAAGCAGTTTTTCAACTTCCAATTCAACAGGAAGCCCATGGGTATCCCAACCTGCTTTTCTCAAAACCTTATTGCCTTTCATTGTCTTATACCGAGGTATAATGTCCTTTATAACGCGCGTCAATATATGTCCAATATGGGGTTTGCCGTTCGCAGTTGGAGGACCATCATAAAAAGTAAAGGTCTCATTGCCTTCCCTCATATTAATACTTTTTTCAAATATCTTATTGTCTTTCCAATATTTCAAAACTTCTTTTTCTCTATCAACAAAGTTGAGATTTGTCGACACTTTTTTATACATTTTCCTACCTCCGGTCATTTATTATTTTAATTTTGATATCAATATAAAATCCCCTCATCCCAAAAAGGGACGAGAGGACATAAATTCTCACGCGTTACCACCCAAATTATTGCAGAAAGCTACTGCTTTGCAATCACTTAAAATGTTTTAACGGTCAAGCACCGGTATTCCCTACACATTAAATAACTTCAGGATACGACTCATGGATGATCTTCAAAGGCTATCCTTACAGGCATTCCACCATCACCTGCTCTCTAGAAAGTTTTCACCCTCTACTCTTTCCAATCAACATCTTTTCAATATTTATGTATTAATATGATTTTAATCACTAATTTCGTTTATGTCAAGCCCCTCATTTCCAATCTGTGCAATTTTTGATTTTGCAACATATTATTCCAAGAACTAAAGCTCCGAGGCTAAGAGAATGTAAAACTCGCTACGGGTCAAATCAAAACTCGCTTCGCGTAGAAAAGTGATTCGACTAATCCTTCGCTTCGTTAACATTCTCTAAGCCTCTACGCAGATATTCTTTGCATAATATGTTACAAAAAGGTTAATCACTCATTTCCAATTGTCTCGTCAAGAGTCTTCCACACCGGTGTTGTATTGAATATGTAGCCTGTGTCTATAGGTTTGGTAAGTTTTAATATGTTGAAGAAAGATGTTTCAAGTTGCTCAAAAATTATTGTTTGTATATCGTCACCAGACAATATTGTTTTGTGAGTTTCTGATGCTGCAAAACTCATAGGATAACCTGATTGTGTAAAATCCCCCTTCACTTCAAATGTTCCAGCTGTAAGGTATTCGCTGTGGTCTGCATTGCTGTTGGTGGTAAAGTTTCCCCCAACATGTACGTAGTCTTCCTCATTTGTCATTTGTAATGTCGCTACAATTTCACTGTACTTATTTGACTGAATAATATAATCTCCAGACACAATTAATTTTCCACTATTTATTTTTATATGATTAGTCATATAAAAATCTTGAGTCAGATTACCCGTAACCTTTAATTCATGCCCATTCAAATCCAATAATCCTCCTACAATTGTTAAATCACTATCAATTGTTACGTCTTCCATTATTAGAGAATCAACACAACTTAACTCAAGTCCTCCAATTACTTTATAATTGCCCTTCAGTTTTCTAATTACTATTTCAGAATTAATTTCTACACCTTTTTCATTTCTTATCTCTAATTCATTTATTTCTACACAACTATTAAGAATTTCTCCATTATAAACAAAGGTATTATTAATAGTCTGCACACTACTACCTGATAGTACAAGTTTGTGACTCCCCGTTGCTACAAAATTTGCATTACTTATACTATAGAAATTTCCCTTCACCTCTAACACTCCTGCAGAAAGGTATACTGTTCCATTTTTATATTCATAATCATAATCATAACCATAATAGCAATAAGTACTTGCTGTTGTAAAATCTCCACCTACAAAAACATAATCATCTTCATTTGTCATCTCTAAAATCGAATACTCCCGACCCAATTCACCTTCAATAGTATAATCTCCATATACATTTAGTCTACCTCCATTTATTTTCACAGTATTCGGCTGAACATAATCTTGAGTTAAATTACCAGTAACATTTAATTCATGACCATCCAAATCCAGTAATCCTCCCATAATTGTTAAATCTCCATCAATTGTTACATCTCCTAATATAGGCGACTCCAGACAAATTAACTTTAGTTCTCCGATCACTTTATAATTACCCTTTAGTTTTCTAATTCCTATTTCAGAATTAATTTCTACACCTTTTTCATTTCTTATCTCTAATTCATTTATGTCTACACAACTATTACTAATTTCACCATTTTCAATAAATGTATTATTAATAACCTGCACTCTACTACCTGATAATAAAAGTTTGTGACCTCCCGTTGCTACAAAATTCGCAAAACCCATACTATCAAAATTTCCTTTCACCTCTAATATCCCTGCTGAAAGGTATTCTATTCTATTTTCATCTTCATGTTTATAATCATAATAACAATACCTACTTGCTGTTATAAAATCTCCGCCTACAAACACATAATCGTCTTCATTTGTCATTTCTAATACTGAGCCATTTCCATATGACTCAATTTGATCTTCAATTGTATCATAGCCAATTCTATAATCGCCTGCTACTAGTAAACTTCCCCCGTTTATTTTTATTTTACAACAATCATTTCCTGATATTATTCCTGATGAAAACTGTTCTAAATTCCCATTTATCTTTAACTCATACCCATTTAAATCAATTTCTTGATCCATAATTGTTAAATCACCATCAATCAACACATTTCCATCTATAGTCCCAATTATCAACATTGCTTCGTCCAAAACTTTATACTTTCCTTTAACTATATTTATTGGAGTTATGTTATCAAACCTCACACCTTTTTCATTTGTTATCTCTAATTTATTAAATACTAACCATCCACTTTTATTACTTACTAACTGCTCCTCATTACCCGATAACACAACCTTATGACTTCCTGATGCAACATATCTTCCAAATCTATCATCATCTCTTTCACACTTGAAATCACCTTTAACTTCCATTACTCCCGCAGTCAAGTTATTATCTTCTTCATTAAAGTTGCCACTTCCACTATATGTTATAAAATCTCCACTAACATATACATAGTCTTCCTCGTTTGTCATTTGTAATATAGCTTCGTGTTCACTTGAATTCATGCTATAGTCACCATTTATCAGCAAATGTCCTCCATTTATATTTACCTTTGTTGCTGGATAATCAAATCCTTGTACAAAACTTCCTTCTACACAAAAGCCATGTCCTGAAAGATCCAGCACACCACCTATAAGTCTAAAATCTCCCTCTATTATTACATCTCCTTCTATACTTTCAACATACATTAAAACTAATTCTCCTATAACTTTATATCTACCTTTCATTCTATTTATTGCTATTTCAGATGTAAATTCTACTCCTTTTTCATTTTTTATTTCCAATTCATTAAATTTTGTATATCCAACTACTAACTGCTTCTCATCTCCTGATAATAATACCTTGTGATTTCCTTCTGCTCGAAAACCTGCACAGCTAAAATCTCCTTTCACTTCTAGTGTGCCTGCCATAATCTTCTCATTGTTAGTATTGCCATTTTGTCTGCTAAAATCCCCACCAACATATACATAGTCTTCTTCGTTTGTCATTTGTAATATAGCTTCATTTTCATTGAAATTTATACTATAGTCACCATTTATCAACAGTTTTCCTCCATTTATACTTACCTTTGTTGATGGAGAATCTAACCCTTGTACAAAATTCCCTTGTACAAAATTTCCTTCTACACAAAAGCTATGTCCTGACAAATCCATTAATCCACCTATAAGTCTAAAATCTCCCTCTATTATTACATCTCCTTCTATACTTTCAACATACATTAAAGCTAATTCTCCTATAACTTTATATCTACCTTTCATTTTATTTATTCCTATTTCAGATGTAAATTCTACTCCTTTTTCATTTTTTATTTCCAATTCATTAAAATCTGGATATCCAACTACTAACTGCTCCACTTCTCCAGATAACACTACTTTATGACTTCCTTCTGCCCGAAAACCTATGCAGCTAAAATCTCCTTTTACTTCTAGTGTACCCGCCATAATCTTCTCATTGTTAGTATTGCCATTTTGTCTGCTAAAATCCCCACCAACATATAAATAGTCTTCTTCGTTTGTCATTTGTAATATAGCTTCATTTTCATTGAAATTTATACTATAGTCACCATTTATCAACAGTTTCCCTCCATTTATACTTACCTTTGTTGATGGAGAATCTAACCCTTGTACAAAATTCCCTTGTACAAAATTTCCTTCTACACAAAAGCTATGTCCTGACAAATCCATTAATCCACCTATAAGTCTAAAATCTCCCTCTATTATTACATCTCCTTCTATACTTTCAACATACATTAAAGCTAATTCTCCTATAACTTTATATCTACCTTTCATTTTATTTATTCCTATTTCAGATGTAAATTCTACTCCTTTTTCATTTTTTATTTCCAATTCATTAAAGTCTGTATATCCAACTACTAACTGCTTCTCAACTCCTGATAACACTACTTTATGACTTCCAGTTGCTCTGAAATTTTCTTTATCACTATCCACCTTAAAATTTCCTCTTACCTCTAATGTACCTGCAGAAAACCTCATCTCTGCACTAGAAGTATTTATATATTCTGAACTATTTATAAAGTCCCCTCCAACAAAAACATAATCCTCTTCATCAATCATCTGCAGAATCCCATTATCTTCAATTATGTAATCTCCCTCAACCTTAAGGGTACCCGAATTTATATTAACATCACCAGACTGCAAAAAATCACCTACTACAGCAACATCATACCCATTAAGATCAAGGGAAGCGCCTTCTTTCACACTCAAATTCCTATAAACCTTATCCTCTTCTAAAACAGTAACTACATCTATAACACCATCTTCATATTCAGATATAGCTGTTGGAGTTGGTGTAGGATTTTCATTCGCAGGAAAATCATTAATAAAACCTAGAAGATACTTTCTCATAAAAGCAAAGTCTAAAGAATTAAATTCCCCATTTCCATCCACATCGGCAGCTTCAATACCATTATCAAATTCTTTAACTACTCCTAAAATATGCTGCCTCATCAATGCAAAATCTATGGAATTTATATTTTCATCTCCATTAACGTCCCCATAGGTTACCTCATCTTGAGCTGAAACTACATTTCCGATTGAAAAAACACTACTGACTTGAAATAAGACAAATACGAATAGTAAAGAAAAAAATAAATTTTTAAATTTAAACATTTTATTTCCCCCTGTTATAAAATAAATAAGATAAGTACGGCTTTAAAAAGCACTAATAAGTAATCCCCAAAAAATAGCTGTCAATTGCGTTTTCAAAAAATCTAGATTGAAGGGCTTTGTGACCTAAATACTGTATAGTTATTTTTTGAAAACGCCTAAATCTCTATATAATCACCAATTCTTGTAACATCATAAAAATCCAATTTACCAGCTGCCTTTTGACTACACTACCTATACAAAACAATTATATCATAAATGTATCCAAAAAACATACATTTATATATTTACTCTCTTCCAAAATGCAGGTGACAACAATATCAATACAGGATATATCTCCAACCTCCCGATAATCATACAAAAGGATAATATACCTTTACCTAAAACCGAAAATGCTGCAAAATTTCCTGTAGGTCCAACCATTTCTAAACCAGGTCCAATATTGCTAATAGTAGCAATAACGGCAGTTACCGAAGTAATAATATCTTTACCGTCTAATGCTATAAATAACACAGCCGAAACAAATATAAACATATAGAGAAAGAAAAATGCCATTATTCCCGACAAAGTTTCTTCATCAACAGCTTTTCCTCCTATTTTAACAGTATGCACTGATCTAGGATGTATTATTTTTGCAACTTCACGCCTTGCAATTTTTATCAAAAGCAGTATACGAATACATTTCACTCCTCCACCTGTTGAACCGGCACTTGCCCCTATAACCATTAGAAATACAAGTATACATTTGCTAAAAGTCGGCCATACATTAAAATCCGCAGTTCCAAATCCAGTGGTAGTTATAATTGAATTAACTTGAAACGATGAATATCTTAAAGCTTCACCTATAGATTGATACACACTTCCGTGTATATTTATTGTAATTAAAAGAATAGAAGTTAGAACAACTCCAACATAAAAGCGCAATTCTTCATTTTTAAGAATAGACTTAAAATTCCCCCTTATTGATTGAAAGTAAAGAGTAAAATTCACTCCAAATAAAAACATGAACACTGTAATTATAACTTCAATCTTTAAGTTTCCAAAAGCAGCAACACTGGCATTTTTATTTGAAAAGCCACCGGTACCTGCTGTCCCAAAGGCATGAATCAAAGCATCATAAACCGAAAGGCCTCCCAACATCAAACATAAAAATTCTAAAGCCGTAATGACAATATAAATTGCATATAAAATTTTTACCGTTTGACCTATTTTAGGAACTAGTTTTTCGGGGGTTGGTCCGGGACTTTCCGCCTTCATAATATGAACAGTGTTTGCCTTGACAGATGGCAATACGGCCAAAGTCAATACCAGTACTCCCATTCCTCCCATCCAATGAGTAAAACTTCTCCAAAACAAAATACCCTTTGGTAAGCTCTCAATTTCAGTCAATATAGTAGCACCTGTTGTAGTAAAACCAGATATCGATTCAAATAATGCGTCTGATAAAGATGGTATCACCCCTGAAAAAACAAAAGGCAATGCTCCGAAAAAAGATATCAATATCCAACCCAAGGCCACAATAGCAAAACCATCTCGAGCGTAAATATCGGAGTTTGTAGGCTTAATTTGATATAGCAACACTCCTACCAATAATACTAAAATCATTGCCAATATAAAAGCACCTTTGTCACCTTGCCCATAAATCATCGAAACAAGCAATGCTGGAAACATGCAAAAAGCTTCAATGCACAAAACAGATCCGAGGCTTTTTAGAATCATTCTAAAGTTCATTGGAGAATCCCTCCAGATGCTACTATTTCATTTAAGTCAGATACTTTTTTATTTTTTGCAATTATAATAACGCTGTCTCCTGGTTTAATAACATCTTTTCCGTGGGGTATAATAACACCATTATTCCGTACAATAGCCATAATCAATACACCCTTAATGATCTTTAGCTTTCTTAACTGTATATCAATGAATTTTGTTGATTGATTGGCGATAAATTCAATTGCTTCCGCCTGATCTTCTATTATCTTATAGAGACTTTCTACTGTATTTTCAACTGCATTTTCTAATCCACGAACATACCTTATTATATGATTTGCTGTAATCTGCTTAGGGCTTACAAGACTATCAATCCCCATATTCTTTATTACATTAGGATAATTTATCCTATTTATCTTAGCTATTACTTTTTGTACACCACTTTGCTTTGCCAAAAGAGCTGACATAAGGTTTTCTTCATCTCGACCTGTAATTGTAACAAAAGCATCCATATCACTTAAATTTTCAGAGTTTAGTATTGAATCATCAGAACCATCACCGCAAATAATCAATGTATTGGGTAAAATTTCAGACAATTCCACACACTTGTCTTTATTAATTTCAATAATCTTTGCTTTCATTTCTGTCTCAGCAAGATATCGTGCAAGATAATATGCAACCCTTCCACCACCTACTATCATCACATTCTTAATTTTGGGAATATTTTTAACTACTCTCTTGCAAAAGTTATAGACACTAGATGGCCTTCCTATTACATACAGAGTATCCTCAGCTTTTATTTGAAATTCCCCATTTGGAATAACAACTTTCTCATCACGAAGAACAGCTCCTATAAGTATAGACGAAGAGAATTTGTTGGGAATATCTTTTAACTTCATGCCAATCAACGACATATCCTCTGTCACTTTAAATTCAACTAATTCTGCTCTTCCCCTTGCAAACGCCTCAATCTTTACAGCCGCAGGAAAACTCAGCAATCGAGCGATCTCATTTGCCGCAGCTTGTTCGGGATTTATAACCATATCTAGGCCCAAATCCTTTTTCAAAACGGATAATTCGCTGGCATATTCAGGATCTCTTATTCTGGCAATAGTATGAAGTGCTCCAAGTTTTTTGGCGGTAAGACAGCACACCATATTCATTTCGTCACTGGTAGTAGCTGCGATGAGAAGATCTGAATTTCTCACTCCCGCTTCTATAAGTATTTTTGTGCTAACACCATTTCCTTTGATACACATAACATCTAAATTATCACTTGCCTTTTTTAATGCTTCAGAGTTCTTGTCAATTATAGTTACATCATTTTTCTCCTTAGATAAGTTTTTAGCTAATGTATATCCTACTTTACCATCACCAATTATAATAATTTTCATAACTTTTCTCCTACAAATACTGAATATTTACAAAACAACTACCATCACTACAATAAACTTAACATAATCCTCTAGACGATGTTTTAAATTGTTAAACTCTTAACCATCTGGTCATTTCAATGCAAAAGAGTATTACACCCCCTTGCCTCTTAACAAAATTACTATTAAAAAGCAGTATTTGCAATACTCCAAAACCTTATATTTATTATTCTCTAATTAAAACTAAGTTACATTTAAAAAATAGGCAAAGTCAAAAAACAACTGATCAACTGGAGTTTCAAAAAATCCGTTGCCCTTTTTTGCATAGCAAAATAACATTCCTATAATTGGAAGCATAAAAACTTCGATGAAGGGCTTTGCAACAGAAATAATGAATATGTATTTTCTGATTTTCCCTCACAGCTTAAACTTCTTATCAGTCTTTTTATGTGTAAATTTTCTTTTTTTGCTTTCATAGTCAGCAACAATATGTCCATTTCCAACAAGTTTATATTTGTATATAAGTAGACCATCTAATCCGACTGGTCCCCTTGCATGAATTTTGTTGGTACTTATACCAACTTCTGCACCAAACCCGTATCTGAAACCATCACTAAAACGTGTAGAACAATTCCAAAGTACATTTCCAGAATCAACAAGATTCATAAAAGTTTGTACATTCTCTTTATCTCTTGATATTATAGAGTCAGTATGCCCTGAACCATAAATATTTATATGTTCTATTGCTTCCTCTAAACTATCTACAATCTTTATTGACAATTTATAATCAAGGTATTCGGTTTTCCAATCTTCTGTAGAAGCTGCTTCAACATCAATTACTTTTCTAGTTTTTTCGCAACCTACCAACTCAACATTTTTCTCATCCATTTTAGCCTTAAGCAGAGGCAAAAAATCATCTGCAGCATCTTTATGCACCAGCAAAGTCTCAGTAGCATTACACACTGCAACGTATTGAGTTTTTGAATCTACAACTATTTTAACGGCCATTTCTATATCCGCCCCAACATCAACATAACAGTGGCAAATACCATCTGCGTGGCCTAAAACAGCAATATTAGAATTCTCCATAATATATCTTACAAATTCATTAGAACCTCTTGGGATTATAAGATCTATATAATCATCCATTTTGAGCAGCTCACTTACATCGTCTCTCGTCTCAAGAAGCTGTATCCAACCAGTTGGAACACCCACACTTTCTGTAGCGTCCTTTATAATATCTGCCAAAACTCTATTGGTTTTAATAGCTTCGCTTCCACCTTTTAAAAGCACAGAGTTACCACTTTTTAAGCATAAAGCTGATATTTGAACTAAAGCATCGGGTCTTGACTCAAATATAACTCCTATTACACCAATAGGACAACTCACCCTATAAAGTTCTAATCCCTCATCCAGTTCTGATGAAGCTAATGTTTCTCCTACAGGGTCATCTAGCTCAACCAAACTGTTTATTCCACTAATGACCTGAGACAATTTATTTTCGTCAAATTTAAGTCTCTTTAGTAGCGGAAATGCAAGGTTTTCTTTTTCACTTCTCTCAAGATCTTCTTGATTTGCCTTGAAAATCTCTTCTTTTCGTGTTTCAATAAGTTTTGCAATTTCCTTTAGCGCTTTATTTTTTTGCTCTGTATTAGCTGCTGCAAGCTTTATTGATGCTTTCTTTGCAAGAAACGCAACTTCCTTAATATCCATATTATCACCTTAATCAATTAGTTTATATAAATGATACAATAGTATCACTACTTTCGCAACATTTTAGATTATTTAATTATTTAAAAATCAAAAAGTTTTTTACAGTATATCTTTTAAAAATAGAAAATGGAGGCTTCAATCGAGCCTCCATTTTCTATTTTTACTATTTAAATTTAATCTTTTATTATTGCTATTTCAGAATCATCATCATTTCTTGTAAAATGATGGTCTAATGCACTTTCGAGTATTTGACCGTATGCCCAGTGGCCTTCATCAACATCTTTAAACGGCATTTCTAATCCTGAAAGAGGTCCTCTAAACAACATACTATTCACTATAGTAACTGTTTCACATCTTGATATATTATTGTCAGGCTTAAATAACCTTTCGGCATTTTCAATATATCCTTCTATCAGCTTAACCCTATAGATTTCTTCAATGAAGTTCATTGCCCAATGCCCGCTTATGTCGCTAAAATTAATTTTGTCATGCTCAACATTTTTAAATCCAAGATAATTTGCAAGCACTGTAGCAAATTCAGCTCTTGTAATAGGGCTGTCTGGATGGAATGAACCATCACCATAACCTACAAACAAACCTGCATTTGTTACGGTTTTTATACAATCATACGCCCAATGCGTACTTTCCACATCAGTATATTTTTTATCTGAAGCTTCCACTTTTTCTATTTCAAGAACATTGTACATCATTGCAGCTACTTCTGCTCTAGTAACATTGTTAGCTGGTCTAAATGTATTGTCTGTGTAACCTTCAATATACTTAGTATGGAAATTGCCCGCACCTGAATACAATAGGAATATAGTTTTAGATGAATCATCCTGTGTATTTGCAAGGTTTGTGCTACTAATTGTAACTGTATTTGAAGAACTCACTTCAGCTTTATCAAGTTTTTCAACATTTACTTTGTACTCAATAGCACCTGAAGTTTTGGCACTTATCTTTTCAATTTTCCATTCTATTGTTTTTTCTTTAACAGTACCACCAGCTAAGTCAACAACTGTTGTGTATTCTGGAATTTCAGCTTTTATGGTAGCATTCGAAGAAGTAATGTTTGATTTATTTTTATAATCTATTGTGAAAGTTATTGTATCGCCTTCTGCATACTTAGCTTTATCTGATTTAATAAACACCGATAAATCAACACCTGTAACTCCTCCAACGTTATCATTAGGCTCTGTGACCCTTCTTTTGTCTTTATCATCTTTATCGTCTTTTTTATCTTTGTCGTCTTTGTCACCGCCGCCACTACTGCCATTGTCATTGTTTCCATTATTACCGCCACTGTTGCCACCATTATCGTCGTCATTGTTATCATCTTGTTCTTCATCAATGGTAACTATTTTATCAGTAACGGTCGAAATGTTTCCTGCATTGTCAATAGTTCTTGCACTAATAGCTGTTTTTCCTATATTTTTTATTTCAATTACACTTCCATCTAAGTACTCCTGCCAATCAGAAACTGTTGCTCCATTTAAGGAATACTCAGTTCTATCAACTCCAGATTCCTCATCTATTCCCGGTGTAATTGTAGCTGTTATAGGTTTTTCTACAGTTTTGTCAGCACTTGTAATAATTTCAGGAGCTGTTGGTGGTATTTTATCGATATTTCCAATCACACATTCACCTACAGGTGAATAATTTCCAGCCTCATCTTTTGACCTTGCTTCAACTGTTGTATTTTTATCTACTGCAACTGGATCTATATAAGGTTCCCAATCTCCATCTCCCACTTTAATCTCTTCTATTATAGGATCATTGGGATAATATACCGTTACAGTAACCGTACCGTTAGTAGGCTCTGTAATATCAGGAACCAGCTTAGGAGTATCTGGAGACGTCTTATCTATATTGTCTATTTCTAAACGCCCAACATCTGATACATTTCCAGCTTGATCTTCAGCTCTTGCTTCTACTACTCCATTTTTATCCATAATTATTTTATCGTCTACCGCAACACTATCAAAAGGTACCCAATCAGAACCATCTATTCTAATTTCCTCTACTACTGCATCATCGGGATAATAAACATCTACTGTAACACTTTTATTTGTAGGTTCTGTTATGTCCTTAGCTAAAGTTGGAGCTTCGGGAGGTATCTTATCAATATTAGTTATATTAATTGATGCCACTTCACTTTCATTTCCTGCTTCATCTTTACACTTTGCATATACTCGGTCATTTTCAACAAGTTTAAATTTGTCTTCGTATTTTATCCATGCACCATCACCATCGTCTCCGACTTTATAAAGCTTTTCATCAGCATCTTGTGGATATTCAATTGTTATCTCAACATCTTTATTTGTAGCAATACTGTTATCTGGATCTTGTGATATTACTGGCTTTTGAGGAGCTTCTTTATCAATGTTTGTTATTTCTTTTGGATCCGCTTTTGACTCATTACCAGCCTCATCTTCTGCCCTTGCTTCTACCGTTGTATTTTCATCTACTACAACAGGATCTACATAGGGTTCCCAATCTCCATCTCCTACTTTAATCTCCTTTACTGCTGCATCATCAGGATAATAAACCTCTACTGTAACAGTATCATTAGTGGGATCTGTATTGTCTGGAACAATTGTTGGAGCATCTGGAGCTTCCTTATCTATATTGTCCACAGTCAAACTTCCTATATCCGATACATTTCCCGCTGCATCTTTAGCTCTTGCCTCTACCACTCCGTTTTCATCCATAATTATTTTATCATCTACCGCAACGCTGTCAAAAGGTACCCAATCAGAACCGTCTATACTAATTTCCTTTACTGCTGCATCACTAGGATAATAAACATCCACTGATACACTTTTATTTGTAGGTTCTGTAATATCCTTAGTTAAAATTGGAGCTTCGGGAGGTATCTTATCAATATTAGTTACATTAATCGATGCCTCTTCACTCTCATTTCCTGCTTCATCTTTACACTTTGCATATACCATATCATTTTCTGATAGTTTAAATTTCCCATCATATTTTACCCATTCTACTTCGTCTCCTACTTTATAAAGCTTTTCATCAGCATCTTTTGGGTATTCAATTGTTATCTCAACATCTTTATTTGTAGAAATGCTGTTATCAGGTTCTTGGAATATCACTGGCTTTTGGGGTGGTATTCTATCAATATTAGTTACTTCAATTGATTCAATATCTGATACGTTTCCAGCTTCATCTTTTGCTCTTGCCTCCACTGTACCGTTTTCATCCATTACAACTTCTCCACCTTTTGCAACGTCATCAAAAGGCACCCAGTCTCCATCATTTATTTTAACTTCTTTTACTTTTGCATCTTTCGGGTATTCTATTTGAACTTTTACATCTTCATTTGTAGGTGATGTAGGTTCTTGAGTTAGAGTTGGTGCATCTGGAGCAACTGTATCCACTATAATTTCAGTTTCTACAACATCAGATTTTTCACCTCTTTTATCAACTGCCCACATATAAAGAGTATGATCTCCATCTTTGAGATTCAAAGTCTTAATGTGAATCGAACCATCAATGCTTTGCTCCGTAGCATCGGACGTTAGTTTGCTCTTATACAGTGTTCCTTTTGTCGTATTAGTATAACTGTCAAAAGCATAGTATACCTCTAGCTCATCTCCAATATTTTCGTCTTTAACAAATCCTTCTATAGTAATTTCATCCTTTAACTCTTTTTCATCGGTAGGCGCAGTCAAAGACATTTTAGGCGCCACATTTAAAGTATATGTATATGTAACTTTATATGTATAAAAATAGCACTCAGCTTTTGTTGCTTTTCCATAGTAAGTTGCCCAAAATAAATCTTTTGCCGAATCGTAACCGGTATCAGTCTTATCTAAATCACCGATATATCCATCTGTATTGTAACTAACTTTTTTGGGAAAACTATCAAAGCTATTCTCTTCCTTAATTGTTACCATTTTTGTATGGGGTCCAACTCTTGAAGGTCTTCCTTCTGAAACTATTATTTTAACTTCGTCTTTGTTTATCTCGTAATCCACCTTACCGGTGTTTACAGAAATGTCCGAGATAGCAAAAATATCTTTTATCTCGATTGTTTTGATATGCTTTTGATAAGGGCTTTCTGAAAAATCTACTGTAGCTGTCATTGGTTTTACATCTGCAAATACATAAACCACATTTTGGCAAATCAACGAAAAAAGTAAACATAAACATGCCATAACTGCTAAAATTCTACCACGTTTAAATCCTTGCATTTTTTCATACCCCCCGCTTTTATTGAATTTTTTGTATAATGCTGGCTTTGATGCATTATTCTATTCTATATTACACAATTATCTTTAATTTTACAACTAATTATATACTAATTAATGCACAAAAAAACTTCGTAAAAACCTTGTACAATTTGTGTATTTTTATGTAATTCTTAGTAAATGTATATTTTTCATAACATTTGTTTAGTCTTTTTATTAAAGTATGACTAAAATATAAGTTTCAACTTTGGATAAGGGAGTTTCAAAAAATAAGCTATTCGGGTTTTTGAAATCGCAGTTGAGCAGTTTTTTTGGGAATCCTTTAATGAAGAAAACTGGCTTTCGTAATATATTATTCCAAGAACTAAAGCTCCGAGGCTAAGAGAATGTAAACTTGCTACGGGTCGAATCAGAACTCGCTACGCTCAAACAATGATTCGACTAATCCTCCGCTTCGTTAACATTCTCTAAGCCTCTACGCAGATGTTCTTTCCATAATATATTACAAAAAGGTTAATCACACTTTCCATTTTTCCATTATCACTAATCTTGTATTTAGTTTTGTGTTGTGCTATTATTATTTCGATTGAGATTATTGTAAAAAATGCAAATAAAATTTTTGAAATGAAGATCAATCATTTATTTATAGAATTACATAATACCAAAGGGGTGCTGATTTTATCGGCTGAGAGTGGAAGTTTTAGCCACAACCCATAACCTGATCTGGATAATGCCAGCGTAGGGAGAAAATATATCACATTTTTTCCGCCTATGTTGGGCGGGTTTTTTAATTAAGGTAACATTTATTGTGAAAGGAGGTTTTAGACATGGCTAGCATCAATGTATCTCTGCAAGTTATACCAAGTGTACCTGAAGCTAGAATTTATCCCGTTGTAGATAAAGTTATTGAAATGATAGATAAAAGCGGTGTCAAATACGAAGTAGGTGCAATGGAAACGACGATGGAAGGAGAGCTTGATACTCTTTTGGAAATTGTCAAAAAGGCACAGACAATATGTATACAAGAAGGCGCAAACAGAGTTGTGTCGTTAGTTAAGATTGATTACAAAGAGGAAGGCGTGACTATGGATGAAAAGATTTCGAAATACAGGTAATCCGATTTATCCATGTGCAGCCTTTATAATTTTTATTGTTATATGGGAATTTATCGTGAAAGCAAAGGATATAAAAGATTATATACTCCCTTCGCCTTCGGCTATTTTGTACCAATTCATAAAGTCTGGCGATCTTTTGCTCTCACACTCCGTTACAACAATAACAGAAACCGTTTTAGGCTTTATATTAGGTGTAATATTGGCAGTTTTGCTATCTATAATAATGAGCAGTTTTAGGATATTGCAAAATATTTTTTACCCTTTTATGATCCTTTCACAAACGATACCGATAATTGTAATTGCACCATTGATTACAATTTGGTTTGGAATAGGAATTGTGTCAAAATTAATCATCTGTGTTTTGGTAGTTTTCTTCCCAGTAGCGCTTAATCTAACAGAAGGATTAAATTCATATGACAGGGATCTTGAGGAACTGATGAAGTGCATGAATGCAAATAAAATTCAGATATTTACTAAAGTAAAGCTGCCCTCAGCATTAGTTCACTTATTTTCCGGACTCAAGCTTGCAGCAGCTTATTCGGTAATGGGTGCCGTTATGTCCGAGTGGACAGGTGCTCAAAACGGGCTTGGTATTTTTCTTACCCGCTCGATGAAATCTTTTAAAACAGCTGCAATGTTTGCAGACATTGTAATAATTTCGCTCTTTAGCATTTTATTATTTATACTTATAAGCATAATAGAAAAGAAGACAATTAAATGGAATATGGAAGGATGAATTAAATGAAAAAGAACATAATTATGTTGCTATGTATAGCAATTATTTTTACTCTATTTGCATCGGGTTGTGCTTTAAAACAAAACGAAGAATCTGGTAATGCTATAGAACCAAAGGAAACGTTGCCATCTAGCAAAGCTCTCCAAAAGGTAACCTTTGTATTGGATTGGGTTCCAAACACAAATCATACAGGAATTTATGTAGCTAAAGTAAAAGGATTCTTTGAAGAGGAAGGGCTAGATGTTTCTATAATACAGCCAGGTGAGTCTTCTGCCGATCAACTTGTAGCCTCCAACACTGCTCAATTCGGCATAAGCTATCAAGAGGGTGTTACCTTTGCACGTGCTTCGGATATTCCTTTAGTTTCAATCGCTGCCGTAATACAACACAATACTTCCGGATTTGGCTCATTAAAATCAAAAGGTATAATTTCGCCAAAGGATTTTGAAGGTAAAAAGTATGGCGGTTGGGGATCTGAAGTTGAAGCTGCTATGGTAAAGCAGGTTGTAAAAGATGCCGGAGGAAATCCTAAAGAAGTTGAAATCCTCACAACTGGTACGTTAGACTTTTTAACAGCCAGTGAAACAAACCAAATTGATTTTGCTTGGATTTTTGAAGGATGGGATTATATAAATGCGGCTAATAAAGGTGCCCAAATCAACTATATTTCCCTTAGAGAACTTTCTGATACATTTGACTACTACACACCGGTAATAGTGACAAATGAAGATAATATAAACAATAACCCTGAACTTGTCAAAAAATTTATGAGAGCTACTAAAAAAGGTTATAAATTTGCTATAGAAAATGCCGATGAATCAGCAGAGTGTCTTCTCCAACTCGCACCAGAGCTAGACCGTGAACTTGTTGTAAAAAGTCAAAAATATCTTGCCCAAAAGTATCAGGATGATGCTCCCTACTGGGGTATGCAGAAAAAAGAAGTTTGGGAAAGATATATGAACTGGCTTTTTGAAAATGAATTTATTGAATCGCCTATAGATGTGGAAAAATCCTTTACCAATGAGTTTTTGCAAGGGGAGTAAAAAAGATTAATGAGTAAAAAAATTGAAATCAAACATCTAAATAAAGCATTTGTACGCAATAAAGAAACGCTAGAAGTGCTAAAAGATATAGATTTAGATCTTTGTGAAAATCAGTTTGTATCTTTGATAGGCCCTAGCGGCTGTGGTAAAAGCACTATATTTAGAATTTTAACAGGTCTTGAAAGTAACTATGCCGGAGACATTTTTGTTTCCGGCAATAACCTTGCCAATACATCAATACAATTTTGCTATATGCCGCAAAAAGATCTTTTGATGCCATGGCGTACCGTATATAAAAATATAATTTTACCTCTTGAAATAGACAAAAGGCTAGATAGTGTGAAAGAATTGGGCGTGGCAAAATTAATAAGAGAATTTGGGCTTGAAGGTTTTGAAAATTTCTATCCTTCAGAAATTTCTGGAGGTATGAAACAGAGAGCAGGGCTTCTTAGAACATTTTTAATAAACAGTGATATAATGCTTTTAGACGAACCCTTTGGCGCTCTTGATGCAATAACTCGCATGAGTATGCAGGAATGGCTTCTAAAAGTATTGGACGAGCACAAAAAAAGCGTACTCTTTATTACCCATGACATTGACGAAGCTATTTTTCTATCGGACAGGGTGTATGTAATGTCTGATAGACCAGCTTCTATTGTAAGTATTGTGGATATAGATTTTAAAAGACCTAGGACAAGAGAAATGCTTTCAAGTACTGAATTTTTACAATATAAAGATCATTTATTGAAAGCTCTTAGATAATTGTAAATATACCTTTTAGCTTCATTATTGGTTGAATATATAAATATTGACTAAAGGATTTTTTGCATAGCAAAATAACATTCCTAAGTTTGGAAGCTAAAAACTTCCTTAACGAACTTTGCAACCCAAATCCTGTACAGGTATTCTTATATCAGGCCTAATTCAAACTCTACGAATCGTTTATTGATATTTTTTTAGATTATAATATACTTAAATCATGGAGGAGATAATAATGGATTGCACTAAAGTAGGAAATTTAATATACCATTTACGAAAAGAAAAGAGTATGACTCAAAAACAGCTTGCAGACCTGATGAATATTAGTGATAAAACGATAAGCAAATGGGAACGTGGCCTAGGATGCCCTGATGTTTCACTACTTGCAGAATTGTCATCCCTCCTTGGTGTGGATATCGAAAAAATACTATCGGGTGAATTAGACCCAAACGATTACGTAGGAGGTAATATGAAAAACATAAAATTTTATGTCTGTCCCGAATGCAAGAATATAATTACAAGTACAGGTACTGTATCTATTTCGTGCTGCGGAAGAAAGCTTAAAGAACAAGAGCCAGTAAAAGCAAAAGATAATCACGAACTAAAATTAGAAACGATTGAATACGAATGGTTTATTACTTCAGACCACAATATGACAAAGGATCATTATATTTCTTTTGTGGCACTTGCAACAAGTGATAAATTGCTTATGGCAAAGCAGTACCCTGAGTGGCCTATACAATTGCGTTTTCAAAAATTTGGTCACGGGAAGCTTTTCAGCTATTGTACAAACCACGGGTTATTTTATCAAATAATATAAAAACCAAATTTCAAGAAAATTCGCTTTGCTCATAACTTTAAATCTTTTTTAAGGATATAAATTGATGGTAATTATATTTTATAACTAGCATTAAGGTTGTACCCACCTCGTTTTAGTGTAAAATGTCTCCATTCGAAGACCTTCGCAAAGAATCTGTTAGCCTTGGCTTGATAATTTTTCGCCGCGTATTAAGGACATCCTGTCCTATACGCTAAAAATGCCATCCGTGGCATTTTTGCTTCAAATTATCAAGCCTTCGACTACAGCTTCTAATGCTCACGTCTAAGAATTACGTCATTTCACACTAAAACAGGTTCTACTTTTAATTAGGCTCTTTATTTTTATATTTTCTAGGTGTTTTATAAATTTCTATACTCCAAAAAACTCAGTAGATTTAGCTACTGAGTTTTTTTAAATTAGGTTTTTAATTTGAGACTATTACCAAACCAACTCGTCAATAACTTGGGTCATCACTTCTTTTTTATTGTCATCTATAATAAATTCATGTGATTTTACAGCCTCTTCAATATCTCCAAATGCCCAATGCCCTTTTAGCATATCGGGAAATGAATTATCTACATTTGTCAAAGGACCCCTAAATAACATGCGGTTAATCATTGCAACAGTCTCCTGCCTTGTAATGTTCTTTTGAGGTCTAAATGCCCCATCATCATATCCTGATGTTATCCTATATCTTGCCACCTCTTCAATATTGCCTTGAGCCCAATGGTTTGTAATATCATTAAATGACGATTCAAAAGGCTTCTGCTCAATAGTTCTAGATATTCCAAGATAGTTTGCAATAACCGTTGCAAGTTCTGCTCTTTTTATAGCAGTATTAGGATTAAAATGGCTATCGTCAACACCCTTAAACAAACCAACCTGTACTACCGCATATATATGATCTTCAGCCCAAAAACCCTGTTTTACATCAACAAAGCTCTTTTTAATATTTATATCCACATCTTCTAAACCCAATATTCTCGCAAATATCACTGCTGTCTCTGCCCTAGTTATACTTCTCTCTCCTTTAAAGGTATTGTCCGGGTAGCCTAAAATATATTTTAGATGCTTATGTAAAAACCTGTTAGAATATATCATTACCCCAAATTTAGATGAATCATCATAAGTATTTGACAGTTCCGTTCTTCTACTGTATATATTTGATACAAAGTTCTTTATCACTTCACCTTTTTCAATTGAATTTGATTTCACTGTAAAAGTAATCTCTCCAAATTGGTGGGGTTCAAGATCCTTAACTTCCCATGTAATCTTATTTCCATCTAACATTCCTCCAGCATGTTCAACAACCTCTACCCCAGGCAGTTCCATTTCAACACATACATCCGGTACTTGTACTGCAACTTTATTTTTATATTTAATAGCAAACGTAATGTCCTCACCTTCTGCCGCCTTTTTTACGTCGGAAGTCAGCGAAACAGCAATGTCAGGCCATATAGCACTAAAAGGCATTTCTTGTTTTTCTACCTTTATTTTGACTGTATCAGTGGAAGATAATTTTCCATCGGATACAACTAAAGTTATTACATTATCTCCAATAGGAAGCTCTACATTTGGTATAGCACCACTTCCTATTATTTTATTTGATTTATCCTTCCATTTATATGTAAGAAAATCTTTGTCAAAATCATATGATTTGCTGCCATCTAGTTTAACTTGAGTAGTCTCATTTGGCGTCAAAATTATCTGATCCTCTCCCGAATTTGCTACAGGTTCATGATTTTTATCACCTGCCGAGTGTGGAACATCGGGACTATTTGATTGTTCTTGTAGAGTTGGTGTTGAAGTTGTATTCTGTTTTTTTGTTGATGTGGTTTTTGGTGTTGTTGTTCGTTCAGCAGTCCTTTTAACTGTTAACGTTGGCGTTGGTGTTGTTGTTCGTTCAGCAGTCGTTTTAACTGTTGACGTTGGTTTTTGTGTTGGTTTAACTGTTGGCGTTGGTGTTGGCTTTTGTGTTGGTTTCGTTGTTGGCTTAACTGTTGGCGTTGGCGTTTGTGTTGGTTTTGTTGTTGACTTAACTGTCGGTTTCTCCGTTGGCTTTTGTGTTGCTTTCGTTGTTGGTTTAACTGTCGGTTTCTCCGTTGGCTTTTGTGTTGGTTTAACTGTCGGCTTCTCTGTTGGCTTAACTGTCGGCTTCGTTATTGGCTTTTGTGTTGGTGACACCTCTTTTTTCACAACATTTATTACGACACTATCGGTATCAGTTAAGTCACCATCTGAAACCATCAATTTAATTTTATGTTTTCCTATATTAAAATCCACTTTAGGTTTTACACCTTTAGCTATTGTCCTTCCATCTTCATTTTTCCATGTATATGTTAATTTATCTCCATTAGAATCTTTCGACTTACTTCCATCTAAAACAATACTGATTTTGTTTCCTTCAATCTCCTTCGTTTGATCCTCTCCTGCATCCGCTTTTGGTGCATAGTTATTTTCCAATTCAATATTTGTCTTAATCCTCAAATTCGATTGTGTTATATGCCTTTCTGCAAAAAACAAATCTAAACTATATACTTCCTCCAATTCTAAATCTAGAGAATCAGAATAATCGTCAAGTTTAATATCTACCCACTGCATTTCATGTATACCACCTAAGTCACCTACCAATTTTTTATTGATAAACAACCATACATCATCATCACCCTCAATTAAAAAACGCTGACCTCTTTTATATTTAAATTTTGTATGAAGTTCTAAAGTAAAATGATAGTTTTTACCATCATGATAATTCCCAAACCCTTCATCATTAATAGGAAAAAAACCATCTGTCAAATCGGAGTCAAAAATATATTCTCTACCTGATTCGATAAAAACCATATTATAATTTATATTTATATTTTTCGATGTATCATGGTACCAGTCATAAAAAGATTCTTTGCTGGTGATAATATCTGAACTTGTATATACAGGTGTATTGTCAGAACCAAGAGTTGGCTTTATAGCACCTTTCTCACTTATATCAACATAGTCGGGATTTTCAAAATCAGGATGATTGAGTTCGGGATAATCTTCATTAACTGGATCAAAGTCACGAATTGTAGATTTGAGTGTATAACTATCTTTCGCCGCTTTAACATCTACTTTTGCAAAACAACTAAAATTCACTATAAATACTGCTACCATAAGCAATGTAAATTTTCTCTTCATATTCATCTTCTCCCTTAGTATAAATATATTCTACATTTAAGGTACTTAATTCACCTTTATTATAATCATTGTAGAAAATAATTACAATAAAAACCCTCCATATGTTAAAAAATTAAAAACTGCACCCTTCTAAACCTGACTATCCAATATTTTATAACGTTGCCAAATACAAATAAAAAATTGTTAAAAAGTTTTTAAGAAATGCCGATAAATAAATTGATGCTTTGTAGGTATTAGCCATACAAAAAATGCACTAGGAGGGTAACATTATGGTTCGTTTTACAGGCTATAAAATAACTGAAGAGATTTTTAAAGGAAAAAATTCAATGATATTAAGAGGAACAAGAGATTCAGATAATTATCCCGTCATTATAAAACTATTAAATAGAGAATATCCCTCCAACACAGAGTTGTCAAATTTCATTCGTGAATTTGAAATGATAAATAAGATTACTCAAGATGGAATCATTAAAGCATATTGTATGGAAAAATACAACAATAGTCCTGCTATAATTTTGGAGGACATAGGAGCAGAATCAGTTGCAAAGGTATTAGAAAAGTTTAAACCTAGTATTGATGAAAAATTGTCTCTGGCAATTAAAATGACTGATTCCTTGCTTCAATTACACAAGCAAAACATTATACATAAAGATGTCAATCCTAGTAACTTTATTTGGAATGATAAAACAAATCAGGTTAAAATTATTGATTTAGGTATTTCCACCGAGTTGGTCAGAGAATCGTCTCAATGCATCAACTCAAACATTTTAGAAGGAACATTGGATTATATATCCCCTGAACAAACAGGGAGAATAAACAGACCAATTGATTACAGAACCGATTTATATTCATTGGGCATTACCTTTTATGAAATATTCACCGAGAAATTGCCTTTTCATGGAAATGATGAATTAGAGTTGATATATTCACACATCGCAAAAATTCCAGTGCCTCCCATTGATGTAAATTCTGATATACCGGTTATTCTTTCAAAAATTATAATGAAATTGATTGCTAAAACAGCGGAAGATAGGTATCAATCAGCATTTGGATTAATGAAGGATCTTGAATTGTGCAAACAATCACTTCAACAAAAAAGTAAAATGATAGGGTTCATACCTGGACAAAAAGATATATCCGACAAATTCGAAATTCCTCAAAAATTGTACGGAAGAGAAGCAGAAATCAACATGCTAATTAATAGTTTTGAAAAAGCAACGGAGGGCTCTTCACAATTTGTGTTGGTTAGTGGATATTCCGGAATAGGGAAATCTTCACTGATTCACGAAATTCGTGAACCTATCACTAGGGAAAAGGGTTATTTTATATCTGGTAAGTTTAACCATTTAGAGAGAAACACCCCTTATTATGGCATAACTCAGGCCTTCAAGGAATTAATGAAACAATTGCTTACACAGTCTCAACATAGTCTAGATAGTTGGAAACAACGTCTACTGAATGCCATGGGAAGTAATGGACAAGTTATTATAGACATAATACCTGAATTGGAGCAAATTATTGGCCCACAGCCTCAGTTAACTGAACTTAACCCATTGGAGGCTCAAAACCGTTTTCAGATGACCTTCAGGGAATTTATTAAAGTTTTTACAAGTCCAGAATATCCGCTGGTGGTTTTTTTGGATGATTTGCAATGGTGTGATACTTCTACCCTTGAATTAATTAAATACATTTTGATTTCCGGCAACATGCAAAATATTCTTTTTATAGGAGCATATAGAGACAATGAAGTTCAAACAGGTCATCCTCTACTTAGATTAATGAATGAACTGAAAGATGAGCAGCAAAGTGAACATCCACCATTTTATGAGATATTCTTAAGCCCATTAGAATTTTCTGCAACAAATCAATTAATAGCTGACACCTTTCATAGTCATCCAAGTAAAACCAAGTCTTTGGCAAACATTGTTTTTCAAAAGACCAAAGGAAATCCATTTTTCATCAGCCAGCTTTTAAATTCGTTGTATCTTCAGGGAGTTTTTACATTTAATGAAGAAAACAGCGAATGGTCATATAACTTGGATAAAGTGAAATCCGTTGAAATAAGCGATAATGTAGTGGACTTATTGGTAAGCGGGTTGGAATTGTTGCCTAAAGAAACTATAAATATTCTTAAGCTAGTTGCTTGTATCGGAACTCAATTCGATTTAAATACCGTTTCATTAATCAGTGGGAAATCTGTTGCAGAAGTCGGTAAGTATCTGTGGATAGCCATCGAGAAGGAAATTGTTTTGCCTCTAAATAATAACTATAAATTTCTCAATACTGTGAAAAATGAGATAGATCTCACAGGACTTGAATTAAGTTTTTGTTTTGCTCACGACCGTATCCGTCAAGCCGTGTATTCTTTAATTACAGAAAGCAACAAGTACAAAATTCATTTAAAAATAGGACGAGAATACTTAAAATCCTTTAAAGAAACAAAACTGACAGATTCAATTTTTGATATAGTCAATCATTTGAATATCGGCATAGGTTTGGTCCGTGAGAAAGATGAGCGGATTGAACTAGCCGACTTAAATATTATGGCTGGGAATAAAGCAAAGAAATCAACTGCTTTTGCGGTAGCTTCAAACTATTTCGAAACTGCCAAATCCTTACTATCCGAGGAAGAGTGGTCTTTAACACCAGATAAGCTATTTAGCTTATTGATGGAACAAGCATCAGCAGCTCTGCTATCTGGTGATTTGTCAAACTCTGCTGCCATTTGTGACCATCTATCAAAAATTGCATGCAGCAATATTCAAAAAGGTGCTGTTTCAAATATTAAGGCTCTATTGCTAATTTTTCAGGGCAGACTAATTGAAGCAATAAGTGAAATACGCGATACGCTGCTTTTATTTGATATTTCACTGCCGGAAACACATCAGGATATTGACCAAAAAATGCAGGCAGGTGTCATGACTATGCAGCAATTTTTGGCTAAGACACCCATTGAAGAACTCGTTAATCTTCCTGTAATGAATGACCCTGAAAAGCTTATATCAATGCAACTACTATTTCAGGTAATTCCTCCTGCAATTCAAATCAATCCGCAACTTTGTATAGTCGCATCGCTGATAATGTTTGAGTTGACCATAACCCATGGAACCTCTCCGTTGTCGTGCAAATGTTTTGGTGATTGCGGTGTTATTTTTGGCACAGCACTTTCTGATTATAAAAAGGGTTATAAGCTTGGAGAAGCCGCTTTTGCGTTAATCAACAAATTTAAAGCAGAATCACAAAAACCTTCGGTATATTTTATTTTCACCTACCTTTCACACTGGCGATCGCATTTTCAGGAAAGTCTAGATTATTACGACATGTCCTACAAAACAGGTTTAGAAACTGGAGATCTTATGCATGCAACTTATGCGATTGCAAATAAAATGCATTTATTTATGTGGATTGGTAAAAATCTAACCGAGTGCAAGACTGAAACTGAAAATACCATTGCGTTTCTCAAACAAGCAAAAGGTACTTCACCACTACTTTTAGCTGAAATCATTAAATATGTTATTGAAAAGTTCCAGACAATTCCACACCAAAACTCTCAGTCAGATTTTGAGATGAAAGACAATGAAATGATAGGTATACTCGAAAAATCCCATAACACAGTTTTTATGAGTAGATTTTTCCAATATAATGCCTATGTAAATATTATTTTAGGTAATATGGAAGAAGCCGAAAAATGGAACACGATGGCTGAGAATGTTATTTTTGCTGGTATATCTGATTTCCCTGTACCGGATCATTATTTGTTTCAAGGTTTGATACTTATTCATAAATGGAACAAAGTAAATCCCGAAGAGCATGGAAAAATGAAAGAAACACTAAACAATATCAAACAAAAATTAAAAACTTGGGCAGAAAATAGTCCAGAAAATTTTGAACATAAATACTATTTATTATCTGCAGAAATTGCAATCATCGAGAATGAACCCCTTGATATTGTTGTTGAGTTTTTTAAAAAGGCAATTAGATCAATCAGAAATAATGATTTTATACAGTTTAAGGCACTAATCAGCGAATTGTACGGGAATTTTTGGATATACAACGAAGATGAAATATTAGGAAAAGCATATATTCGTGAAGCGCACTATTTATACAAACAATGGGGAGCACATAGAAAAGTTTCGCTTATGGAAAAGCAATACTCAGACTATTTTACGATTGAAGAAAATACTCTTAAAAGAACATTAGCAACAAAAGGAACACTTAGTGCAACGACGTCAACAAGCAGCATTGATATGATCTCAATTTTGAAATCATCTCAGGCCATCTCAAGCGAAATTAAAATCGACAGGTTATTAACTATATTAATAAGTACAATGATTGAAAATGCCGGTGCTGAGCAAGGCTGTCTGTTGCTGCAAAATGAAATTGACGGGCAATTCTATATCGAAGCAGCACAGTACCCCAATTTCAGTCAGTTGAATAGTATTACTTCTCTTCCCTTTACTGAGAGTAGCAATTTATGTGTAGAAATTGTGCAATATGTTACACGAACCAGTGAAACAATAGTTGTTCATAATGCTTGTAACGATTATAATTTTCAGAATAACCCTTACATTGTAAAAAACCAGGTTAAATCTATTTTGTGTATGCCAGTTATATACCAAAATCGTCTCAAGGGCGTGGTTTATTTGGAGAACAATCTTTCGGATAATGTATTTACTTCGGAAAGGTTGGAGACACTTAAAATTTTATCTTCCCAGGCTTCTATTTCTATTGAGAATGCGAGACTTTATAAAAGTATTGAGCAAAAAGTCAGGGAGAGAACAACTCAGCTTAATGATGCTAATGAAAAATTAAAAGAGTTATCATTACATGACCCATTGACCAGTTTGCATAATAGAAGATATGCTTTCGAGTTTGCAAATGATAGAATAACTCAATTTATTAATAGAAAAACAGCAGTACTGAATAATAATGAAAAAAGACAAACGCCAATTCAAAAAAATATTGTCGGAGTAATTTTAATCGATATTGATCACTTTAAAGAAGTAAATGATACTTATGGTCATTTAGCGGGGGATAATGTATTAGTTACCATATCGAGCATTCTGAAAAATATGATACGTTCAGATGATATCTTAGTGCGTTGGGGCGGTGAAGAGTTCCTAATAATTTTATATAATACAAAACTTGAATTCCTAGAAATTTTCGTCAAGAAAGTTCTAAAAAAGATACAGGAAACACCTATAAAAGTGTCCGAAAACGAAAAAATCCATAAGACCTGTTCTCTAGGATGTGTAGAGATGCCTTTAGATATAAACGCTCCTGATCTTCTAAACATGGAACAGATGATAAATCTTAGTGATTACGCATTATATTATGCAAAAGAAAATGGAAGAAACTGCGCAGCTTACTTTAAATTGACTAAACATCCAGAAAACACTGATGATATCAAAAATTATTTAATCAATCTGTCAAAATCCGACGAATTGAATACAGAGTACTTTAATTTATATCTATATAAGAATAAGGAATAAAAAAGCTTTGTCCTAATTGAAACTATTCCAACTCTTGAATGTTTCAATTTATTTTCACATTCCATAATACTGGACCCCTTTTTTTAGTATACCACTTAAAAAGTATCTTCTCCCCTTAGTATAAATATATGGGTGCATATTTTAATTGTGAGACATATTATGGAAATAACATCTGCGTAGAGGCTTAGAGAATGTTAACGAAGCGAAGGACTAGTCGAATCACTGTTCTTCTTAGTAGCGAGTTTTGATTCGACCCGTAGCGAGTTATACATTCTCTTAGCCTCGGAGCTTTAGTTATTGGAATAATATGGTCCACGATGATTAAATACACCCTAAATATATTCTACATTCAAAGTACTTTATCCACCTTTATTATAACCATTGCAGAAAATAATCACAATAAAAATCCCCTATGTTATTAAATAAATAGTCCATTCTAAAACTGCCTATTTAATATTTAAAACGAGGCGAAACACAAATAAAAAATTGTTACTAAATTCTAATGAAATGCCGATAAATAAATTGATGTTTTGTAGGTATTGGCCATACAAAAAATGCACTAGGAGGGTAACATTATGGTTCGTTTTACAGGCTATAAAATAACTGAAGAGATTTTTAAAGGGAAAAATTCAACGATATTAAGAGGAACAAGAGATTCAGATAATTATCCCGTCATTATAAAACTATTAAATAGAGAATATCCCTCCAACACAGAGTTGTCAAATTTCATTCGTGAATTTGAAATGATAAATAAGATTACTCAAGATGGAATCATTAAAGCATATAGTATGGACAAATACAACAATAGTCTTGCTATAATTATGGAGGACATAGGAGCAGAATCAGTTACAAAGGCATTAGAAAAGCTTAAACCTAGTATTAACGAAAAATTGTCTCTGGCAATTAAAATGACTGATGCCTTGCTTCAATTACACAAGCAAAACATTATACATAAAGATGTCAATCCAAGCAACTTTATTTGGAATAATAAAATAAATCAGGTTAAAATTATTGATTTAGGTATTTCCACCGAGTTGGTCAGAGAAGCTTCTCAATGCGTCAACTCAAACATTTTGGAAGGAACATTAGATTATATATCTCCTGAACAAACAGGGAGAATAAACAGACCAATTGATTACAGAACCGATTTATATTCATTGGGCATTACCTTTTATGAAATATTCACCGAGAAATTGCCTTTTCATGGGAATGATGAATTGGAGTTGATTTACTCACACATCGCAAAAAATCCAGTACCTCCCATTGATGTAAATTCTGATATACCGGTTATTCTTTCAAAAATCATAATGAAATTAATTGCTAAAACAGCGGAAGACAGGTATCAATCAGCATTTGGATTAATGAAGGATCTTGAATTGTGCAAACAATCACTTCAACAAAAAAGTAAAATGATAGGGTTCATACCTGGACAAAAAGATATATCCGACAAATTCGAAATTCCTCAAAAATTGTACGGAAGAGAAGCAGAAATCAACATGCTAATTAATAGTTTTGAAAAAGCAACGGAGGGCTCTTCACAATTTGTGTTGGTTAGTGGATATTCCGGAATAGGGAAATCTTCACTGATTCACGAAATTCGTAAACCTATCACTAGGGAAAAGGGTTATTTTACATCTGGTAAGTTTAACCATTTCGAGAGAAACACCCCTTATTATGGCATAACTCAGGTCTTCAAGGAATTAATGAAACAATTGCTTACACAGTCTCAACATAGTCTAGATAGTTGGAAACAACGTCTACTGAATGCCATGGGAAATAACGGACAAGTTATTATAGACATAATACCTGAATTGGAGCAAATTATCGGCCCACAGCCTCAGGTAGCTGAACTTAACCCATTGGAGGCTCAAAACCGCTTTCAGATGACCTTCAGGGAATTTATCAAAGTTTTTACAAGCCCAGAACATCCGCTAGTGGTTTTTTTGGACGATTTGCAATGGAGTGATACTTCTACCCTTGATTTAATCAAATACATTTTGATTTCCGGCAACATGCAAAATATTCTTTTTATAGGAGCATATAGAGACAATGAAGTGCAAACGGGTCATCCTCTGCTCAGATTAATGGAGGAACTGAAGGATGAGCAGCAAAGAGAACTTCCACCTTTTGATGAGATATTCTTAAGCCCATTAGAATTTTCTGCAACAAATCAATTAATAGCCGACACCTTCCATTGTCATCCAAGTAAAACCGAGTCTTTGGCAAACATTGTTTTTCAAAAGACCAAAGGAAATCCATTTTTCATCAGCCAGCTTTTAAATTTGTTGTATCTTCAGGGAGTTTTTACATTTAATGAAGAAAACAGCGAGTGGTCATATAACTTGGATAAAGTGAAATCCGTTGAAATAAGCGATAATGTAGTGGACTTATTGGTAAGCGGGTTGGAATTGTTGCCTGAAGAAACTATAAATATTCTTAAGCTAGTTGCTTGTATCGGAACTCAATTCGATTTAAATACCGTTTCATTAATCAGTGGGAACTCTGTTGCAGAAGTCGGTAAGTATCTGTGGATAGCCATCGAGAAGGAAATTGTTCTGCCTCTAAATAATAACTATAAATTTCTCAATACTGTGAAAAATGAGTTAGATCTCACAGACCTTGAAATAAGTTTTTGTTTTGCTCACGACCGCATCCGTCAAGCGGTGTATTCTTTAATTACAGAAAGCAACAAGTGCAAAATTCATTTAAACATAGGACGAGAATACTTAAAATCCTTTAAAGAAACAAAACTGACAGATTCGATTTTTGATATAGTCAATCATTTGAATATCGGAATAAGTTTGGTCCATGAGAAAAATGAGCGAATTGAACTGGCTGACTTAAATATTATGGCAGGAAATAAAGCAAAGAAATCAACTGCTTTTGCCGCAGCGTCAAACTATTTCGAAACTGCCAAATCCTTACTATCCGAGGAAGAATGGTCTTTAACACCAGATAAGCTATTTAGCTTATTGATGGAACAAGCATCAGCAGCTCTGCTATCTGGTGATTTGTCAAACTCTGCTGCCATTTGTGACCATCTATCAAAAATAGCAACCAGCAATATTCAAAAAGGTTCTGTTTCAAATATTAAGGCTCTATTGCTACTTTTTCAGGGCAAACTATTTGAATCAATAAGCGAAATACGCAATACGCTCCTTTTATTTGATATTTCACTACCGGAAACTCAACAGGATATTGAACAAAAAATGCAAGAAGGTATCATGAAGATGCAGCAATTTTTTGCTAAGACTCCTATTGAAGAACTCGTTAATCTTCCTGTAATGAATGACCCTGAAAAGCTTATATCAATGCAGCTACTATTTCAGGTGATTCCTCCTGCAATTCAAATCAATCCGCAGCTCTATATGGTCGCATCGCTGATGATGTTTGAGATGAGCATAACCCATGGTACATCTCCGTTGTCATGCAAATGTTTTGGTGATTGTGGTGTTATTTTTGGCACTGTACTTTCTGACTATAAAACGGGTTATAAGCTTGGAGAAGCGGCTTTTGCGTTAATCAACAAATTTAAAGCAGAATCACAAAAACCGCCGGTATATTTTATTTTTACCTACCTTTCACACTGGCGATCTCATTATCAGGAAAGTCTACATTATTACGACATGTCCTACAAAACAGCTTTGGAGACTGGAGATCTTATGCATGCGACTTATGCGATTGCACATAAAATGCATTTATTTATGTGGATCGGTAAAAACCTAACCGAATGCAAGACTGAAAATGAAAACACCATTGCCTTTCTCAAACAAGCAAAAGGTACTTCACCACTACTTTTAGCTGGGATCATTAAATATGTTATTGAAAAGTTTCAGACAATTCCACACCAAAACTCTCAGTCAGATTTTGAGATGAAAGACAATGAAATGATGGGTATAATCGAAAAAGCGCATAATACAGTTTTTATGAGTAGATTTTTCCAATATAATACCTATGTAAATATTATTTTAGGTAATATGGAAGAGGCTGAAAAATGGAACACAATGGCTGAGAATGTTATTTTTGCTGGTATATCTGATTTCCCTGTACCGGATCATTATTTGTTTCAAGGTTTGATACTTATTCATAAATGGAATAGAGTAAAACCCGAAGAGCATGCAAAAATGAAAGAAACACTATACAATATCAAACAAAAATTGAAAACCTGGGCAGAAAATAGTCCAGAAAATTTTGAACATAAATACTATTTATTATCTGCAGAAATTGCAATCATCGAGAATGAACCCCTTGATATTGTTGTTGAGCTTTTTAAAAAGGCAATTAGATCAATCAGAGATAATGATTTTATACAGATTAAGGCACTCATTAGTGAATTATACGGAAAGTTCTGGATTGATACTAAAGATGAAATAATAGGTAAAGCATATATTCGTGAAGCACACTATTTATACAAACAATGGGGAGCACATAGAAAAGTTTCGCTTATGGAAAAGCAATACTCAGACTATTTTACGATTGAAGAAAATACTCTTAGAAGAACACTGGTAACAAAAGGAACAGTTAGTGCAACGACCTCCCCAAGCAGCATTGATATGATCTCAATTTTGAAATCATCTCAAGCCATCTCAAGCGAAATTAAGATTGACAAGTTATTAACAATATTAATTAGTACAATGATTGAAAATGCCGGTGCTGAGCAGGGCTGTCTGTTGCTACGAAATGAAATTGACGGCCAATTCTATATCGAAGCAGCACAGTACCCCAATTTTAGTCAGTTGAATAGTATTCATTCGCTTCCCTTTACTGAGAGCAGCAATTTATGCGTAGAAATTGTGCAATATGTTACACGAACCAGTGAAACAATAGTTGTTCATAATGCTTGTAAAAATTATAATTTTCAGAATAATCCTTACATTGTAAAAAACCAAGTAAAATCTATTTTGTGTATGCCAGTTATATACCAAAATCGGCTCAAGGGCGTGGTTTATTTGGAAAACAATCTTTCGGATAATGTATTTACTTCAGAAAGGTTGGAGACACTTAAAATTTTATCTTCTCAGGCTTCCATTTCAATTGAGAATGCCAGACTTTATGAAAGTATTGAGCAAAAAGTCAAAGAGAGAACAACTCAGCTTAATGATGCTAATGAAAAATTGAAAGAGTTATCATTACATGACCCATTGACCAGTTTGCATAATAGAAGATATGCTTTCGAGTTTGCAAGTGATAAAATAATGCAATTTATTAATAGAAAAACAGCAGTACTGAATAATAATGAAAAAAGACAAACGTCAATTCAAAAAGATGTTGTCGGAGTAATTTTAATCGATATTGATCATTTTAAGGAAGTAAATGATATTTATGGTCATTTAGCAGGGGATAATGTATTAGTTACCATATCGAGCATTCTGAAAAGTATGATACGTTCAGATGATATCTTAGTGCGTTGGGGTGGTGAAGAGTTCTTAATAATTTTATATAATACAAAACTAGAATTCCTAGAAATTTTCGCCAAGAAAGTTCTTAAAAAGATTGAGGAAACACCTATGAAAGTTTCTGAAAACGAAAAAATCCATAAGACCTGTTCTCTAGGATGTGTAGAAATGCCTTTAGATATAAAAACTCCTGATCTTCTAAACATGGAACAGATGATAAATCTTAGTGATTACGCATTATATTATGCAAAAGAAAATGGAAGAAACTGCGCAGCTCACTTTAAATTGATTAAACATCCAGAAAACACTGATGATATCAAAAATTATTTAATCAATCTGTCAAGATCCGACGAATTGAATAAAGAATATTTTAATATAGATTTATCATTAGTGTTGCATAAATTTTTTTGAAAAATTTCAACCGACACTTTCTGGTTGAAGTAATAGTATTTACCTGTAGAAAATACTAAAGCCCCTTTGTTAATATCAAGTGGGTTCGCAAGCAAGCAACC
>Ga0207721_100050_pt1 | contig 144979 bp, 117 predicted proteins | sample TtaePargueraPR_3_FD_187756 | JGI IMG/M metagenome (GOLD analysis project Ga0207721, IMG submission 187756) | Aerobic enrichment media microbial communities from Bioluminiscent Bay, La Parguera, Puerto Rico - Tt and P2 (1) (SPAdes) | ecosystem: Environmental > Aquatic > Marine > Unclassified ... | reverse complement strand
CTTATAATCATCAGTATAACGTCTGGATTTTTTCTTTTCATTCATTGACATTTTAAGACCTCCGTTTTATATGTTTTTATACTATTTCTTCGAGATCTTTGTGTCAAGTATTATTATACAACATCAAACACTAATATAACCGATATAAATATATAAAGGAGAGTAGTTTCAATCCTTGTTTTATTGGAAGTACCACTTCAACAGTTTCTAAAAGATTTCCAAACCCATCCCCATTGCTATGTTTCAATCCTTGTTTTATTGGAAGTACCACTTCAACTCTTTATAAGATTTTTATATTTATCTAAATCGTTTAAGTTTCAATCCTTGTTTTATTGGAAGTACCACTTCAACTTCGATGATCAGTTGGAAAGCGAGCAATGGCGAAAGTTTCAATCCTTGTTTTATTGGAAGTACCACTTCAACCTAATGTTAATATTTGTTTTGTATTGCATCGATGAGTGCAGTTTCAATCCTTGTTTTATTGGAAGTACCACTTCAACTCTCCATGTCACCAAGAGATATACCTATTAGAGACAGTTTCAATCCTTGTTTTATTGGAAGTACCACTTCAACTATTCGTGTAAGTCATAATATGTTTAATGCCTTGCTGTTTCAATCCTTGTTTTATTGGAAGTACCACTTCAACCTTGAAAGAGATTCTAAAAAATGGTGAAAGGAATGAGTTTCAATCCTTGTTTTATTGGAAGTACCACTTCAACAATGTTTTGAAGGGAAATATTTTGAAGGGAGATATAGTTTCAATCCTTGTTTTATTGGAAGTACCACTTCAACATTGATAGTTTTGACGAGTTTACACATCAAATTTGTAGTTTCAATCCTTGTTTTATTGGAAGTACCACTTCAACTTAATTTAAAACTAATATTATCTTGCATATCAGATAGTTTCAATCCTTGTTTTATTGGAAGTACCACTTCAACTTGACCATTACGAGGTGTATCTAAAATGAGTGATATAAGTGGTTTCAATCCTTGTTTTATTGGAAGTACCACTTCAACCAATGGTTCTGTTGTTAAAACACCAATTACTGACGTGTTTCAATCCTTGTTTTATTGGAAGTACCACTTCAACCTCCGGGTTTTGCACGTTGGCGTGTACTAGTCAGAAACAGGTTTCAATCCTTGTTTTATTGGAAGTACCACTTCAACAATAATGATCTGACTTCAAAGGAGGCAGATGATGAAGTTTCAATCCTTGTTTTATTGGAAGTACCACTTCAACTCAAGTCTTTTATGAACTCGTCAATTTCGTTCCATCGTTTCAATCCTTGTTTTATTGGAAGTACCACTTCAACACAATACTGGGCAATCTAATTCTTTTGCTATAATTTTGTTTCAATCCTTGTTTTATTGGAAGTACCACTTCAACATTTGTATAGATGGTGAAAATGCAACAGATATATTGTTTCAATCCTTGTTTTATTGGAAGTACCACTTCAACTTAAAAAGTTATAAATTTCTTCCGCCGTTTCTTCTGTGTTTCAATCCTTGTTTTATTGGAAGTACCACTTCAACTGGTCGATAAATTGCTTTTCCGTCTTTGAAATTTTTGTTTCAATCCTTGTTTTATTGGAAGTACCACTTCAACTTATTTTATTAAAAACCCCATCACTTTTTTTTTTTTGTTTCAATCCTTGTTTTATTGGAAGTACCACTTCAACATGGGGTAATAGGATTTAACTCAGCATTATCACATAGTTTCAATCCTTGTTTTATTGGAAGTACCACTTCAACAATTTAGGGAATTTAAATATTATAATTCCTGATAAAGGTTTCAATCCTTGTTTTATTGGAAGTACCACTTCAACCCCATCTCACATTAACCACCTCACATTTTTTATTTAGTTTCAATCCTTGTTTTATTGGAAGTACCACTTCAACAAAAAATCCCTAAGATGGATATAGAAGTTGCACATATGTTTCAATCCTTGTTTTATTGGAAGTACCACTTCAACTCACAAAGCAGAGCAGATTTATTAGAATACCTAAGTGTTTCAATCCTTGTTTTATTGGAAGTACCACTTCAACCGTATGACCTAATAGAATAGCTTGCTCGCTAAGGGTGTTTCAATCCTTGTTTTATTGGAAGTACCACTTCAACTGAGACATAATCCTGTTAGATTTATACCCATTAAATGTTTCAATCCTTGTTTTATTGGAAGTACCACTTCAACCGAATTAATATGAAAAAAGTATTGTTAGGGATAATTTGTTTCAATCCTTGTTTTATTGGAAGTACCACTTCAACTTTTCTGCTATCGATTTTTTTGCTCAATGTCTTTTTGTTTCAATCCTTGTTTTATTGGAAGTACCACTTCAACTCACTTCGTAATGGTTCGCTATTTGATGGATTTAAGTTTCAATCCTTGTTTTATTGGAAGTACCACTTCAACAACACCTTTTTTTACCTCCACCTTTTGGTTTTTTAAGTTTCAATCCTTGTTTTATTGGAAGTACCACTTCAACTTATTATAATGATGAGATGGAAAAACCAGTTTTGGCGTTTCAATCCTTGTTTTATTGGAAGTACCACTTCAACAATGAAATTGAAAAAGAAATGGAGGGAAATGATGGAGTTTCAATCCTTGTTTTATTGGAAGTACCACTTCAACCTGCTGCTTCTCCAATTTTCTGCCAAACTACTATTGGGTTTCAATCCTTGTTTTATTGGAAGTACCACTTCAACTTAAATCGTCAGTAATCAATTTATCTATGTATTTACTGTTTCAATCCTTGTTTTATTGGAAGTACCACTTCAACTTCTCATCATTTTCTATGAACTGTACTAACTTATTTTTGTTTCAATCCTTGTTTTATTGGAAGTACCACTTCAACATATTCCAGCATTAGATTGGTCTAAAATAACAACGGGGTTTCAATCCTTGTTTTATTGGAAGTACCACTTCAACAAATATTGTAGCCACAAAATGTAATAATGTGTTTAGGTTTCAATCCTTGTTTTATTGGAAGTACCACTTCAACAATTCAGACAGTTTTGAGCCGTTATCAGAGGGCATAAGTTTCAATCCTTGTTTTATTGGAAGTACCACTTCAACTCCATGACCGTCAGTGTTACTCGTCCAAACAGTATAACGTTTCAATCCTTGTTTTATTGGAAGTACCACTTCAACTCAACTATTGCATCTAATGATTCAGCTTCAGCAGTTTGTTTCAATCCTTGTTTTATTGGAAGTACCACTTCAACTGTTTGGAGTTTCACCGAACAACAAATCGGCACATTTGTTTCAATCCTTGTTTTATTGGAAGTACCACTTCAACCAATAGCCTTAGTCACTCCATTATCTTCAACCTCATGTTTCAATCCTTGTTTTATTGGAAGTACCACTTCAACTTATGCTATCATCACTCCAACTAATATCATCTTTGTGTTTCAATCCTTGTTTTATTGGAAGTACCACTTCAACCAATTAGACTATTGAATAGCTTTTCTTTGTTCATAAGTTTCAATCCTTGTTTTATTGGAAGTACCACTTCAACTTTTCAACAGCTTCTTCACTTACAAATTTAATTCTAAGTTTCAATCCTTGTTTTATTGGAAGTACCACTTCAACCCAACCCTATTACTTTACAAAGGCAGTATATTACTATATGTTTCAATCCTTGTTTTATTGGAAGTACCACTTCAACAGCCCTCAGAGCTTTATTACTTCAAAATCAACCCTTACAAGATTTTTTTGACGACACTTTTCTGAGCAATTTTTATTGAAAATTGGTAAATTTTTGTGTAATTTTATGTATTTTTGAGTCACCAACACAAGCTTACACCTCACTAATATCAATACTTTCAAACCTATCCATTCATATTTCTCAATAATTTTACATCCACAATTTTCCATAAAACCATTTATCATAGTTAAAACATATCATAATAAATCTACAGATTCAATACCTATTATAAAATAAATTTTTACAATAATATACCTTCTCAAAAAAACAGGCTTTCTAAACCTGTTTTTCCTATATCACCAGCCCACATCCTTTGGTACAAACGTCAAAGTTTTATTTTTTTCCTTGCAAATGATCAAACTCACAGCCATCATAGGCTTCTCACACTCTCTTTTTATTGATTTGCGTTTTCTTTATTAAAATCGGCCAAAGCTTTAAAAAACGCATCAATATTAGCAATAGGAGTTTCTAACGGCAAATCACATCCTGTTGAAAGCACAAAATTCTTAAACGGCTTCATTTTTTCTAAAAGGCTTTTAGTTTCAGAATAAATTACCTCCGGATTTTTTTCAATCATCATTTTTGAAGGATCTATATTCCCAAATACCAAAAAATGATCAGGTACCTTATTAATAACATCAACCATGTTTACGGCGTTCCCAAAACTATATCCCTTTGCTCCGGTGCCCACCATTGATTCAACCATTGGAATAACGGAACCACAATTATGAAGAATAACAAAAAATCCTTTATCCTGTACTGCATCTATCAATTTTTTCACATATTTTGATGAAAACTCTTCACACTGAGCCGGAGAAAGAAGTCCAGCAGTCGGTTCTGCCAAAAGAATTCCATTAGCACCTGCTTCCTTAAATGCCATTGCATAAGAAATAATATATTCAGTACACTTGTCTAAAAGAGTGTGCAAAGTTTCCGGGTCTTTTCTTAATGCTTTAAAAGACTTGGTCAGTTCCATCAAAATAGCAGCAAGCGAATAAGGTCCTAGAACTCCTCCAAAAACAGGCCGATCTGTGAAATAATCTGTAGCCATAGCCGTAGCTTCTGTAAAAAGCGGTGCTCGACCTGATTCTATTGATGGAACAATGAAACTTTCTACAGATGCCTGGTTATCGACAATTCCTCCAAGTGTCGACGGAGCTTCTGTATCTTTAAATTTCACCTCACATCCAAAAGTTTCTGCTTCTGTCGTTAAATCCATCCCGGTCATAGCACCAATCATATTTGGAAATTTTTCTATGACAACCTTCATTACCTCAAAATGAGATTTAGAATTATGTACTACTTCAATTACTCCCTTATTTACCAAAGGAACACAGGGAAAATATAAAATAGGCAATGCTTTTATATCCGCGCATTCTATAATATCACTTGCCCATTTTTCCATGTTTATATACATAATCAATTACCTCCATAAATTTATTGCATAGCTATACTTTTTGTATATCAACCTATGTACGAATTATAAAGCGCTATTGAACAGATTTAAAGCGACAATCTTACAATATTTTTGGAGACAATTAAATCCAATTATTTAATTAAAGGAGTTTCAAAAAAACACATATTCAATAATTTAGGCACAAATCCCTTCAAATCGAATTTTTTGAAACTCCAGTTGATCAGTTATTTGTTTTATTCTGCCTAATATCTGTTAGACTTGTCTATTTTATATTTAATCTAGCACCATCCAAAAATGAAGTACTTTTGGAATATCGATGAATGCCCTCTTCACCTTCTCGATACATAAGTAATCGCTCCAATCCAAATCCAATCCCTACCCAACTAATTGATATCCTCCACGCTGAATCTAATGAATGAGGTCCTATAGATGTTGAAGCTAATTCTATGCCTCCATTACCAATAACATCAAGTCCTCTTCCATATACCACAGAATCTTCTTCTTGAAATCCATACTCATCAATATGAGCAGCCTGTAATACGATATGAGTCAATTCTTTTAATCTTTCTAATCTAGATTCCTCAGGAGTTCCCCATTCAACTAAATTAAGCATTGTAAATTCTTTCAAATGAGCTTTCCCCTCAGATTCTTTTCTAAAACATGACCCTATTTCAAATAATCTTAATGGAATCTTACAATAATTCATCATTTTATTAGATATCTCGTAAAGATTGGGTGCAAGCATTGGTCTTAAACAAGTCTTATTATCCAACCAAAATACTTGATTGTCTAGTGGATGTGATCGATCTATTGACATCCGTTCTAAAAACTCTCTAGAAATAGTGGAAGGAGTAACAACCTGGGTGAATTTTTCTCCTAACAAACAGTTTATTAAATCTTGCTGTAATTTACAAAGCTTTGGCTGATGTTTATCTTCTGTCAATTGGACTAACTTTTTACGATTTTTAGCTACCGCCGCCTTTTCAATTTGTTTATATGCCACTTCTCGTTCCTTAACTGTTTCAAATTGTACCTTTATTTCATTTTGCTTTACTCCCAACTCAGTTAGTCGGTTTTTTTGCGCCTCAGAAAATAGAATTTTCATCTCTTCACTCCTCATATAAGGTAATTAAAAATAACTGGTCGATTTATCTTGCCTTAATATAATTCCTGTAAGATAGTTTGTTTTTTTGCAGACTTTTGTGTGCGAAAGAATTTATATCAATGCTTAGATGGAGAATTCATTATTCAAAATAAAGAAGAAATTAACATTCTGAATACTGAATTTTATAGTTCTGGATTCTCAAAAAGTTCATACCTACCGAATCTAGCATCTTCAAAACTTCCAATTTCTTTATATGCAGCCAATGCAAAATCAAATAATTTTGCACCTACTACCGCTCCAGTACCTTCTCCTAAACTCATACCACATTTTATGTATGCTTCTTTATTTATTGCCTTCAATGCCAATTCACCTGCTGGTTCTGCTGAACAATGAGATGCAAACATGTACCTTTCACACTGAGGCTCCAACCTTATTGCACAATTTGCTGCCACTGCAGATATGAAACCGTCAATTAGCACTGGAATGCGATTGACAGCACCTCCAATAAACGCGCCAGTAATCCCACAGATATCTAATCCACCTACTTTATGCAATACATCAATCGGGTCCTTGGCATTTGGCTTATTAATCTCTATGGCTTTTTTTATCATCTCAATTTTGTGTTGAATTCCTGTCTTTGATAGTCCTGCACCTTTTCCAGTGACATCTTCTACAGGAACATTTTCCAAAACAGATATTATTGCACTTGATGTAGATGTATTACCAATTCCCATTTCACCAGTTATTATCATATTATATCCTTTCTTTTTGAGCTCTGCTATAAGATTAATCCCCACTTCTATAGCCTCAATGCATTCCCTTCTCGTCATAGCAAAACCTTTCGCCATATTTTTTGTTCCATAAGCTATTTTTTTGTTAATAACTCCATCTAATTTCATATCTTTACAAATACCTATATCAACAGGATAAACATCAGCACCACATACTTTAGAAAAAGAATTTATGGAAGCTATTCCCTTTGTGAAGTTTTCTGTTACGATGGCTGTTACATCACTAGAAGTTTGAGTAACACCTTCCTCTACAATACCATTATCAGCACAAAAAATTAAAACGGCTTTTTTATTCGCAACTGGGTTTTCCGTTTCTTGAATACCAGCTAGTTGTATTATCATTTCTTCAAGTCTACCCAAACTACGTAATGGTTTTCCAATATTATCCCATTTAATTCTTGCTCTTTCACACATTTTCATATTAATCGGTTTTATCTTTCTTATCGCTTCTTCTAGTGTCATTTTCCTCACACCCCTTTAAGAACCTTATATAGTTTATTTTTTATAGTCTATCTTTTTACTTGAGCCTGTAAATACCGTTGATGAATACTTATTTAACTTCCACTCAGGTATTTTGCATTTAGGACAAGGAAATGTACACCAACGATTTCTAAGCCATCTTGCACTTCGACTATTTTTGGAATCCCACACTATAAACTCTTCACCACAATGCGTTATTATATGTATACTTCTTCCCTTTAACTTAACGCTTTTTAATCCATGAAGAATACCTGACCTTGAAGGCCATAATTTAATTTTGTTAATAAGGGAAAATAAACTTTGGTTTTTGTATATATATCTTTTAGTTTCTTTTTTCAATTTATCAAGTTCATTCATTTTCGTTTACCTCCATTAATTTATTAACACAATCAAAATACATAGTCATGATACCAATTTCCAAAGGATTATGAAAAATAGACACTTTGTCTCTAATTTCTTCAGCAACACCAAGTGGAATACCAGGGGCTGAAATTTTTGTATTTTCTGTTATGTCATCCGCTTTTATAAACCCTCCACTTGTAGATGCATCCAATATATATTTGTATTTATTTATATTTTTTAAGTTTTTCTCAACTTTTGCATTTATAATTGTACTTGCAGCATGACAAGCCTTATCTTCTTGCAAATCACACAATACAGGTATTGCCCCTATTTGTGATAAATACTGAGACGCTGCAATTCCTACAGGTCCTGCACCTAGGATCAGCACTTCTTCCTCCACTCTATCCATCATAATTTCTAATGCAGCTGCAAAGGCTATACCCGTAGCATATCCATTATCTGAATACACTTTTTTGTCTAGAGAAAATGCTGCACAAGTTTCATCGTCAGCTACAAAAATTATATCTGCATTTTTTTCATATGCCTCCTGTATTCCTGCTATATCTGTTTTGTCTGTTACAAAAACATCTGTGCCACAATACTTAAGTATATCAGATACCGTTTCGGAAAACCCAGTAATAATTCCCATACCACTTTTAACTGGAATTACTGCTATTGTATATTTTTTATAAACAGAGTCACTGTAAAAGGCTTTTACCGATTTTTTTGCTATTTCTTCAAGGGTATAGCCTAGTGTTTTTTTCAATTCCATATCATACATATGTAATCCACTTGATATACCACTAATATCATTTTCATTTAATCTTGTCATACTATCTCCTCCTTCCATAGGGGAGTTTCAAAAAAAATTTTAGTCAGAATTTATAGTTTCAACCCAATAAAATTAAATTTTTTTAAACTCTTATTGATCAGTTATTTATTTGATCTTACCTAAAAACAACGTTTTTGTTTTTCATTTTGCTTCTGATATTATCAATACACATAAGAAATTTGTTGTATGCGTTTTCGTAAGTATCGTCAGTAACAATAATAATAGCAGTAAATTTATTGCAACCCTCTATAAAATCCGTAATTCCTTCATCAGCGCCAAAAAAGTCATTTACTAATCTTAAATTGATACATGATTCCATAACATGCTCCCCTATTACTTTAATATTAAAACCATCAACAACTATTTGTTGATAATAGCAAACCTTATTCTTTGTTCTTTTTACTTCTTTAAAAGCCCCAAGAGCTAACTCAACCAAAATTTCCACCATATTGATTCCACTAGAATGATATACACTAATAGGCGTTTGACTTGGAAATCTCGCATCAATTTCCAAAAGCTTCAATATTCCATTACTATTAATCACTTCAATATCAAAAATCCCTTTAATTTTAAGATACTCAGCTATTTTTGCTGCAATCATATATAATTGTTCTGAAAGTTCATCACTGATTTTTGCAGGTGCAATAATTCTCTTACAGTCATAATCATTATCAACTACTACTTCTGTTATCTGTGGATAGCAAAAATTTTTGCCATCCCCTAACACTTCCAAGGAATAGGATGCACCTTCTAAGTACTCTTGTATTACTATTTCCCCCTCCATTTTAGCTAATATGGAATTTGCTTCATCTTTTGAATATACTTTATGAACATTGCTACTACCACTTAAGTGATCAGGCTTTATAATGATAGGATATTCACAATCTGGATAATTACGAGGTAATGGAAGTCCTAATTTTTCAAACAATTTGTTAGATAATTGCTTTGATGAAGATATATGATAACTATCTTTATCAAATATGACTTTTGTATTAGTAATTTCACCATATTCCAAAAGACGTTCTAGTATCTTTTTGTTTTCTACAGCTGGAATAACTACATCTACTTCTCTAAGCAATTTAAGCATTTTTCCTTTTGATAGCACATCACCTTGTATAAATCTGTCTGCCAACCCCTTTGCAGGAATATCTTTATTTTTATCCATTAAAATTGAATAATACCCTGCCTTCTTTGCCAGATACACTATTTCCATTCCCTGCAGTTTCCCACCAACAATCAGAAGCTTTACCATTTGTCTAACCTACTTCCATAAGTGTTTTTAGTTTTTGATTTTGAACCCAATTTTTATATTCAAAAACGTTTGCATTTTTCAATCCACACCTTGTCAATGTCTCTTGAATACCCTCTACAGTTCTATAACCTTCATTAATATCATTACTTGCATTAGCAACTCCTGCATACCCTCCGTTAGGAGGAATAATGGATGTAATAACATTTGCGCCTGCATTAAGTCTTTCTTCCAATCCCTTCAATCCATCAACGTCTAAGGATGCTGGAATTAAAAGATTCGGAAATATTAGTCTCATAACAGCAATATTTAAAAGTTCACTCAAAAAATTAGTTTTCTGCCAATTTTCCATTGGCGTACCTTTTTGCGGTATAAATGTCATTGTCCTTATTTGTGATACGTTGAGTTTTTTCATACAATTAAAAGACTCAATAATATCTAATACATTATTGCCCGCTCCAACTAAGAGCCCTTCCTCAATAAGCATTCCTTGTCTTTGTGCATACCTTTTTGCATTAAGTCTAGACTCATAATCCTGATTAACCCTTAATTTTTCAAAAAGAATCTTATTATGTGTTTCTTGATATAACGCATACCAATCTGCACCAGCATCTATTAATTCATCTATTACTTCATTCTGAATAACACCTGGCGAAACCATTATTGGTAAGCCTGTTTCTTCTTTAACTTTTCTGACAATATTAATAAGTTTTTTAGGATTATTGATATAATACATATCTTCTCCCATTGTTAAATCTATTAAGTGTATTCCAGAATTTTGTAATTTTTTCGCTGTAACAACAATTTCATCTAATGATTTTCTATATCTGGGTGGTTTAGTATTTGAACTCCTAAAAAAACAAAAATTGCAATCATTTTTACAGTAAGTAGAAAAATATACGAATCCATACAAAAATATTTTTTCACCAAAATACTTTTTTCTCAATGTCCTTGAAGTACTAAATATTTTATTTATACTTTCTTGCTGTGTCTGTTCCAACAAATATTTAATTTCCTGTATAGATAGCGCTATTTCTTCTATGCTTTTTTTTAAAATTATATCTAAATACATTTCTATTACACATCCCTTTCAAGATTTTTGAAACCACCTAAATCTTATTTTTAAAACACTCTAAAGCACCAATTTACTAATTATTGGTATACTCAGGTGCTTATTATGGATACAATTATGTCCTACATATTTAAATTTGCTGTTTTGAGCATAGTCAAATAATACCTTCATATAGTCTTTTTCAGCTACGCGATAAACTTTGCTAATCATAAATCCCGCTCTTTGTAGCGAAAAAGAAGTCTTACCACAAATGTGTACAAGTGCTTTATTTATGTGCGGTTCTATTTTTTTAAGATATGTATAAACTGCTACACCACTTATTTGCTTATAAAATCCTTCACCAACTATTTCCATAACACCTTCCGCATCTGCAAAAGATATAATATCAACACCTCTTTTGACAGCTTCAATTGTATACTCAGCTAAAGAATCAGCAATATTAATTAATGCATCCAATAACAATTCCTTTTTCTGTCCTCTATATGTATACAGTTTAGTAGGATTAATCAGTGTAGCTAATATCGAAAATGGCCCTTGAACGTTTAATACTATCTTTTTCTCGGATTGTATTGAAATACACTCTAAAGTATTTTGGATAATTGGATTTTCAATAATTGATAGCTTTGAATCTATATCATCTAGCGACTCATAAATATAATCAGTAAAGATATAATTATTACCCATCAATTGTGGTAAAACACCATATGCGACAGTTTCCGCATTACTAATTATCGGAAAGACTAAATAATCTGTTTTTTCAGCCTTTTGGTTAAATAGTATTGCTTTTTCCATAGTCTCTATATCTTTATAAATGTCTGTACCAAGAGCTAAAGCATCCTCACTGATACCTCTATCATCTTTTCCACCACATTCAAATATATAAGATAAGTTTTTTGTAAATCTATCTATTTCATGTGGTATTGCCATCGACTTTGCAAACAGCATCTGATATTCATTTTTTGTTGCCGTTTCAACAAACTGTATTTTTCTTGCTATGTTTTTTGCTTCTGTTCTTTTATCAACATTAAGTAATGCAATCCTTGCTCCTGTTCCGGCAGCGTTACCAACTACTTTTACTGTGTCAAGATGACAATCGGGAAACAAACCAAGCTTTAATGCATTATTCTTGTCAATGTAACTTCCAAAAGCACCTGCTAATATAATTTCATCAATGTTTTCACTTCCCCACTGCTGCATTAATATTTTTGCTCCTGCATAAAGAGCAGCTTTAGCCAACTGTACTGCTCTAACATCTTTTTGTGTTACAACAATATCTCTTTCATTATCATTCTTTTTAAAGTAAAGAACATATTCCTTCTTGCCGTCATTGCCACATCTTAATCTCTTTGATTTGATTACTTTCGAAAATTTACCATTCGGTTCTATAATCCCTGTAACAGCCATTTGTGAAATCACATCTAGTATTCCTGAACCACATATTCCAATAGGTGATTGTACATTTTTTTGTCCAATTATTTTAATACTTGGTTCAAGTGTCACAGGATTTATTTCAACTGCTTCAATAGCTCCATTTGCAGCCCTCATACCACACTTGATTTGTGCACCTTCTAACGCAGGCCCTGTTGCACAAGATGTTGTATATAACTTGTCTTTATTCCCAAAACATATTTCACTGTTAGTTCCAATGTCTATAATGAGCTTCATTTTTTCCTGCAAATAAGGTTCCTCTGCAATGAGGACTGCTACATTATCCGCACCTATGAAGCCAGCTTCTGACGGTAAAAAATGTACATTTCCACCTGGTAAAATATCAATTCCAAAATCCTGAGCAATAATATCAATTGGTTCGGATACTGTAGATATAAATGGTGATACACCAAGGTATTTTGGATTTATTCCCAATGCAATATGCTGCATTACTGTATTACACACAATTACCACTTCACAAATCTGATTTGAAGAGATATTTTCTTTTTCTTCCAATTCATTCAGTAATTCATTCAATCCATCTATCAACAACTCTCGTAATTCTTCTACACCATTTTTAACATTTGCACAATAGGATACTCTAGTTAGAACATCATCACCAAAACTAATCTGAGGATTCATAATAGTGGCCGATTGTGTCGTTCCACCTTTCTCCAAATCACATAGATATGCTGCAATTGTAGTTGTCCCTACATCTATTGCTACTCCATATTTCTTTTTATAATCTCCAGATTCTACATTAATAATTTTTTTATTATAAAGTATTGTTACATTTATTTTCCAATGGTTTTCTCTCAAAACCCGAGATAGTTGTTTTAATACTTGAAAATCAATTTCCAAATCATTACTTACTTCACTATAGTTATTTATTAGTGCCTCTTTTATTCTTGTAACATCATCCCTATTATTTTTAAGCGAAGCCTTATCTAATTCTAAATAGTATGTCTTAATTGCTGGTTTCAATGTAACATCTTTTTCTTTTGCATCTTTTAGAATTATCCCTTCACTCATTCTACTTTCTTTAGGAATCTCTACTACAACACTGCCTCTCACTTTAGTTACACATGCAAGTCTGTAATTTTGTGCAATTTCATAGTCATTAAAATTCTCTTTTTCAATATCCTCTATTGGGTAAACACTTCTTATTGATGATTTAATACCATACGCATCAAACACACCTTCAATTATTTTTATCCTACATTTTTTACATGTTTTTTGCCCACCACAATATGCTGTGATACCAATGCCAAGTCTTTGAGCTGCATGTAAAATTGTTTCGTTTTCCTCAATTGAGGTTATTATACCCATAGGTTGAAATACAATTTTATGCTCCATAAAAATCTCTCCTTTAACTTTCATTTCATACTTGCACTTCATTCAAAAAAAGCGTAACAAAAAAGAGAAGCATACTATTTATATACTCCTCTTTTATAATGGCAATTTGACAGCATATTAGAAAAGATAATGTTCTTCATACAATAAAAACATTATAAATATAATCATAATTACTTTATGGCGGAAAGTCCCGGCGTTGCACCCGGCTGTACGAATTTAGAGTCCGTATAATCACTACGATTCACCCTCCACATATCAAAGTAAACTTTGGACTAATACTCTAAGGCTATATAAATCTGACTATAAAAGTCAAAAGATTATAATCACCTTAACTAAAAAATCACCTTAACCTTTTAGTATAAAAAGTATTAGTCTTAAGCATACTTTTTATTTGTTTTTTCATTATCCCTCAGTAAAAAGATTTTATTTATTCCAATAGGTAAGTCCTAAATCAGTAAGTATCTTCACTGCCTCATCATATACAGCAACATATTCATCTGTTGGTACAATTCTCAAAACATCATAACACTCCTGGAATCTCTTTCCCTTCGGTGCAGTTTTATAATCCTTTTCATATAATGAAACTAATTTATCAAGAAGAATATTTGCCTCATGAACATCCATACCTGCAACTGCATGTGCCACTTCCCCCATCATTCTTGCTTCCATTGCAGTAAATAAATCGGTAGAAACACCTTTACATGATGCAACACCTGATAATACTTCACGACCACTAACTGTATCAGTAATCGCTTGTGCTGCTGTTTCGAGTAAACACATAACAGTACACGGACCAGCCAATGTATAATACTGATTTCCCAACATTAAATGAGTATTTTCTTCAATCGCCTTTGCTGCATGACCAGCAACTAAAAGGGCTTCCCTTGCAGTAGTAATACCCCATCTAACATGTACAGGACCATCTAAATGCCATGTAGCTTGCAACATTACAAAAGAGTTAATAGTTGTTGCGATGTCAACGATAGTAGTGGTTTCTAACCCACCAGCATATCCCCCAAAAATCGGCATCTGTTCTACCATTACATTTACACCAGCTGTTGCATAATGAGCACCGACAACCAACGCACCTACGTCAATTTTCAGTTCATTCAACTGGGAAACTTCATGGGAATCAGATGGACGCATGCCGCCTTCGAAATCTGCAGCGATCACACCTGCGGCACTAAGAGAAGTTTCATTGCCCTACAATCCCATTCCTTTTCTGCCAGCTCTTACTTGAGCTTCACGTACTTGAATTGCTTCTGAGCGGACAGCCATAATCTCCCACGGAGAGTTAGGAACGGGGTCTTTACCCATAACAGTTTGCATTACGCCATCAACAATAGTATCTACTATTCTTTCTTGAGCGTATGATTGATGAATTGGAAGAAACATTTCTTCCGAACATGGTGAACCAGTTGGACCACCTTGAATCAAAGGAGCTTTTTTGGAACTGGAATGTCTTGGCGTAACAATGTGTGCTTCTTTATCTTCACCAAATATAAATTGTCTTGGTGCAGAATCAAGTGCATTCAACACCTCATCCCTTGTATATTTTATTACTCTACCTGTATCAATACAATATATACCGCATTCTACAAGCATATCCAAACCTGCATTAAACAAATTATCAATAAGCTCTTTATTTTCAGGAATTACAGTTTTTTTATCCATTTTGATGTTGTATTTCTTCTTTAGAGCTGTTGCTGTTTGAGGAATGACTTTAAAATCCCAATCCTTTTCCTCCATCTTAGGACCACTCTTCGCTCTATCATACACATCGAAAACGGTAACCCCTTTCCCGATTGCATTCATATTAAGCACTCCTTTTCTTTGAAATTAATTCTTTTGCCAAAGCAACTGCCTCTGTTGCTGTATCTGTATATCCATCAGCTCCGATACTATCACACCATTCCTGTGATACTGGCGCCCCACCATACATAACGATAAAATCATCACGTATACCTTCTTCTTTCAGCAAATTGATAATATCCCTTTGAGCTGGCATGGTAGTAGTCATAAGCGCTGAACCAACAATAAAATCCGCTTTATATTCTTTCGCTTTTTCTACTACCGTTTCAACAGGAACATCCCGACCTAAATCGAAAACATTAAAGTTATTTGCAATAAACATAGTTTTTACAATATTTTTACCAATATCATGAATATCACCTTGAACAGTATGTATAATGACTGTTCCATTAGATGCATTGCTTTTTTCTTCACTTGTCAACTTGCTAGTTAAAACTTCCACCGCCATTTCAAATGCGTCAGCAGCCATTAACAGTTCAGGTACAAATGCTTCACCTTCATCGAATAAATCACTCATTTCCTTCATTCCTACCGAAAGGCCCTCGCTAATACACTCTAATGGGTCAGCTCCAGCTTCAAGCGCAATGTTGGCAGCTTCAACTGCTAAATCAGAATCCATTTCAGTTATTGACTGTTTTAGTTTCTCTAAAATTTCTTCTTTGCTCATCATTACCCTCCTTATCTTTCCTTCTTAAAACTCGATAATGAATCTTTAACATTCTTAGTGGTGAAAGTAATCTAATTCATATTGAATTTTAATAAATAATTCCCCTGCACTCTATTCCAAATCCATGTACATATTTAAATTATACTGGCCACTGTAATATATTAAAGGTACAATTATTTGTTTTTTTTGGTGACAGCAGAATTAATTTTTCATAAGGCAAAATCAAATAATATTGTATATGTATTTTTTGAAACTCCCTTATATAATTATTATTTTGGAATCCTATAACATAGATTTGTGAATTTCTTGAACAAATAACTTTAAAATTTCTCTGCTGTCCTTATCATCACTATACAAGTATTCTAAATGCCACTGTATTCCCCAAATAAACCTTTTTGATTTACTACATATCCCTTCTATTAAACCATCTGGTGCATATGCCATAACTTCTAAATCTTTTCCAAGTGTCTTTATTCCTTGATGATGATAACTATTTACTCCTATTTCTTCTTTTTCCAAAAGTCTATACAATGAAGAGTTTTTTTCTAGCCGTACATTATGTACTTTACGGTTGTAAGGTGCTTTCATTTGATGCTTTACTTCAGGAGTGTTCAATAGATCACTAGGTAAATCCTGATATAATGTTCCTCCTAATTCAACATTTATTAAATGAATTCCTCTACAAATACCCAAAACAGTCTTATCTTCTACATAAGCTCTTCTAAATAGCTTTCCTTCCAGTTCATCTCTCTTGTCATTATATACTCCACATTTTTCTGAGATAGCTTCACCATAACATGCAGGATTTATATCTTGTCCTCCTGTCAATAAAAAACCATCACATAACTCATACACCTGATTTAATTCTTCATCAGTAACTTCCAATGGCAAAATAATAGGAATACCTCCAGCTTGTCTTATCCCTTCCATATATTTTGGCAACATCCAGATACTATCTTTCTCTTCATCAAATAATGGTGTAACACCTACAATTGGTCTCATAACATCACCCTATCTTTTTTTTAAGAATCACCAAAAATTCTATAAATCAACAGGACACTAAGTTTTTCAATGCTTCACCAGTAATCTGATACCTGGTCCATTCATTTAATGGTTGTGCACCTAATGATAAATAGAAATCAATACTAGGTTTATTCCAGTCAAGACACAACCAGTCGAGTCTTTGACAACCTCGCTCCACAGCTATATTTGCCAATTGTTTAATAAGTGCCTTACCATAACCTTTTTTTCGATATCCCGGTTTTACAAATAAGTCTTCTATAAACAATCCTGCCTTTGCCGAAAAGGTAGAATAAACATTATAAAACAATACGAAACCAACTTCTTTATTGTCTTCCATCACAAAAATAACCTCTACTCTTTTATCCACAAACAGCCACTTTCTTAATACATTCTCTGTGATGACTAATTTGTCTTCCATATTTTCATATGTTGCTAATTCTTTTATAAACTTTAAAACCAAATGCGTATCTTCCTGTAATGCAAAACGAAAACTATAATTGCTCATACTACACTCCTTTATTTATAGTTATACCTTAGCCCATTACAATATTTTTCACCACTTATTATGTATCACCTTATTTCAAGAACTGAAGCTCCAAAGCTATAATACATCATTTTTGTCTTTTAAAAAAGGTATAATTTTCAAATATTTTATGTGACAATCTCAAACTACTATATAAAAAAGAGCCATCCCACTAAGAAAATAGTGCACAGCTCTTTTTTCTGTAATAAAATAGTATACCTCCATGTAGTATATAGCTTGGAATTAGTAGGTTACAGAAGGTCTTTGCCAGGATAGGTACTCACCGCCGTGCAAGTGCATATTATTCCAAGAACTAAGCTACACTTGCACTATAAAAAAAGTTTTTTGATTTTTCTTTATTCAACGTTATTTGATAATGCTGCTTCATCTCTCTGTCCTGTTCTGATTCGAACTACTTCTTTTATTTCAGACACAAAAATTTTTCCATCACCAATTTCTCCAGTATCTAATACTTTGACTGCAACTTCAATTATATCTTGAACTGGAACGGTACTTACAACTATGTCCACTTTTACTTTCGGTAATAAATAAATATGTTTTTTAACACCTCGAATCAATAAATCCATCCCTTTTTGTACTCCACAACCTTCTACTTCTGTCACAGTCATTCCTTCAACACCTATTTCAAATAATTTTATTCTTAGCTCCTCAAATTTCTCACGTCTTGTTATTATTGTCACTTTACTCATTTTTATCGCCATATTAATTACCTCCTTCTAATTATAATGCAGCCCTACCTTCTTGCTTCGTACGTATTTTTATTACGTTTTCTTCTTCTTCCACAAAAATTTTGCCATCACCTATTTCACCTGTATAAAGTACTTTTCTAGCTTTTTTCACAATCTCTTCCACTGGAATTTCTGAAACTACCATCTCAAACATTACTTTGGGCAATAATCTTACTTCTGTTTTGATACCTCTATAATAACGCACCTCTGCTCGTTGCACACCACAACCTTTTACCCTTGTCACAGTCATTCCTGTTATGCCCAATTCCACCAATGCTTGTCGAAGTTCTTCCTGTTTTTCTATTCTTGTAACAATTGTTACTCTACTCAATATATCTCCCATAAAACAGCACCTCTCTTTCCACTTGAATTTTTATAATCCATTTTTAGTCGTTTTCAAAAAATAACCTATACAATACTTATGTTACAAATCCGCTCAAATCAAATCTTTTTGAGACTGCTATTGACCAGTTATTTTTTTTGAATCACCTTATCTTCCCTTGCTATACCTTTTAATACTTCAGCCATTTTTTTACAACCTTTTCGAATATCTTCTTCTACCATTGAGTTAAATCCCATTAAGAAAATACCTTCTTCAGCTCTTTTTTGATCGTGCCAATACATCTTAATGCCATAAATCGCTATAGATGCTTGTGCCATTTCTCGAATCATTTTTTTTTGGTTCTTACAATTTTTAAATCGAACCAAAGTGTGAACACCTGCAGGCGGAGTAAATATCTCAATTTCATCCGACAAAAACTCTTTAATTGCATTAACCAATACTATATATTTTTTTTCATTAATTAATGATACTCTCCGCAAATGCTTTTCTAACATACCATCCTCAATAAACTGAGCTAGCGCAAGTTGATGGTAACTCGGAAGAGATGAATTAAAATACCTGTATTTTATGTCGTATCTATCAATTAATTTTTCTGGTAAAATCACATATGCACACCTAATTGATGGTGACAACACTTTGGACAAAGTACCTACATATATCACCTTCTGGCATCTATCTAATGATTGTAACGAAGGAATAGGCATAATCCCATATCTAAATTCGCTGTCATAGTCATTCTCTATTATATATGCATCATTTTGACATGCCCATTTCAACATTTTATTTCGATTAGAAATCGAAGTTACAACTCCAGTTGGAAACTGATGGGAAGGTGTAATATATAAGATGTTGCAATTTGTTTTAGACAATAAATCTAAATCAACTCCATCTTCTAAAACAGGTATTGATGTAATACAATAACCTTTCTCTTCAAACAAATACCTCATAGCATCATATCCTGGTTCTTCATATGCTAAACGATTTACTTCAGCAGGCAACAAACTTGTAACTATATTCATAGCATATTGGGTACCAGCACATATAATGATTTGTTCAGGCTTGCAATTAACACCTCTATGTCTATTTAAAAAACCACAAAGGCTCTTTCTTAAAAGTTCATTTCCCTTATTACTGTCGTATGAAATAGAAGTACTACTAGATTCTGCAAGCATCGCATTTTGTACATACTTTTTCCATTTACTCCACGGAAATAAATCCGAATCTATACTTGCATATTCAAAATCATACTTGGCCTTTTTCTTTTCTTCAACCTTATCTCTATTATTTTCACTAATTAATGAACTATTAAGACAAAAATAATCATTTTCTATGTCTTCGACAAAATAGCCAGCACCTGGGACTGATCGGATATACCCCTCTGCAAGTAATTGTTGATATGCTCTATCTACAGTGTTTCTACTCACTTGTAATTCCTTTTCCACAACCCTCAAAGAACTTAATGCCGCATTCTTAGGCAATATTCCACTAACAATTTGCTGCTTCAATTTTGAATATAACTGTTCATATAAAGGGATATTATCTTTTTTATTTAGATATATCATTAATATCACACATCCTTTTACGTAGAAAGTACATTCAGTCTTTAATATTAAGCAAAATAAAAAAGTAACTGGAGTTTCTTGAAAAACATTTTGCAACACTTTTTGGCTCTTATAAAGTAAATAATCATTCTTTGGTTACAAATTCAGGATACGCCTCTAAAGCATGCTCTGAAATATCCAGTCCTCTAATTTCGTCTTCTCTTGATACACGTAATCCCATTACTTTCTTTAAAACAAAGAACAATATACCGCTTGCAACTATTGACCATGCTGCTATTGACAGCACTCCTATTAATTGAATTCCAAGCAACTTAACACCACCACCGTAGAAAAGTCCCTGTATTTCTGTTTCTCTTGTTGCAAAAAAACCTATGCAAAGCGTTCCAATAACACCACCAGCGCCATGGACACTGATTGCACCAACAGGGTCATCCACTTTAACAATCCTATCAAAAAATTCAATACTAAAAATAACTACAATTGCTGTAACTGCACCAATAATTGCTGCACCACGTAAATCAACATATTTACATCCAGCCGTTATTCCCACAAGTGCACCAAGAGCTCCATTCATCGAAATACCAATATCAGGTTTTTTGTATCGTATCCAAGTTGTAAATAATGCTACTACAGCACCAACTCCAACTGCAATTGTTGTTGAAACAGCAGTATATAATACATTTTCATTGAATGCTAATTCTGAACCTGGATTGAATCCATACCATGCTAACCACAATATAAAGAAACCTAAGCATGCCATAAAAATGTTACTAGGTGGAAATGCATTTACTTTTCCATGCTTATCATATTTTCCAATTCTAGGTCCAACCATAATAGCTCCCATCATTGCTGACCAACCACCAATAGAATGCACTGCTGTTGAACCTGCAAAATCCATAAATCCTAATTGAGCTAACCAGCCACCGCCCCAGATCCAATGAGCACCTATCGGATATATAACTGCACTAATTATAAAACTAAAAATCAAATACGATGAAAACTTTGTTCTTTCAGCAACTGCACCTGAAACAATAGTTGCTGTAGCTGCACAAAACATTAATTGAAAGAAGAAAAATACTGCTGGTGATAGTGTGCCACCCGTATCATATCCGAGTGGATTTAAAAACAAATCTCCACCAATAATACCCGACTTATCTACACCATACATCAAACCAAATCCAACTAAACAATACGCTATTGTTCCCAAACCAAAATCCATAAAATTTTTCATCAAAATATTAACTGTATTTTTTTGTCTTGACACCCCTGCTTCCAATAACGCAAACCCTGCCTGCATAAAAAATACTAATATACCTGCAACAAATATCCATAATGAGTTCAATCCATATTCAAATCCCATTCTCTCCATCTCCTATTCCTAATATTATTTTTGGCAACTTTTACTATTTGTCTATTTGTAAATATTTAAATTTACCTAAAACAAAAAATATTAACATAACGCCCTAACAAATATGTTTTTTCACGATTAAGAAAATAAAAAAATTATCAACAGGTATTATACCGCAACGATATAACTATCCTCATTGATAATTTAATATGACATTTGGAATAGAAATAAAAAATTTGAAATATAAATTGTAAACTACTTTAACCACTAAATACAAAATAACACACTATATGAATGTAGTCAATATAAAAATTTCAAATTCTCTAAAACACTATTTAGAGTTCATTATTTCTTCGAAACGCACATTCTTTATACTCCTCATTTCATCAGCATGCTCCGAACTTTTTTCTTAGACAGTCGTAATTTTTTTAAAATCTTATAACTCAACATGAAAGTTTGTATGCAAAATCCTTCATCTTCTCCAATCATAGCTTTCATCACCTTATCTTAGTAAACATCCCCTATTATAATAAAATAAATTTTTACAATAATATACCTTCCAAGAAAATTCGCTTCGCTCATGACTTTTCTTGTTCGCTAGGGAACCCTATGGTTCCCTTCGACGGATGCTTCGCATCCTGAGCACCCTCCTTAAACCGGGAAAGGGGAATTCCCCTTTCCAAACCCCAGTATAGAAATTTACAAAAATAGAATTTTTATAAATTCCTATACTCTAAAAAAAACAGGCTTTCTACGCCTGTTTTTCCTATATTTCTTTACTTATCAATTTTTCTCTATCATCTTTTATAATTTTATTACATACTAATTAAAATCAGATATCATACCTAATAGATATTTTCTAATCAAAGCAAAATCAATTGAGTCTACCTTTCCATCTGAGTTAACATCAGCATTTGTAACAGCAGTTCCTTCAAGTGGATTTATACCTAGTAGATGCATTCTTAATAAACCAAAGTCTATCGAGTTAACTTCTCCATCGCCATTAACATCTCCTAAGAGTTCCGAAGCAGAATCTTTACTAAACTTAAACCAATTTACATTAAACAAATAATCACTATCTCCGGTGAACTTTAAATAAATATCATGCGTACCTCTTACTCCAGTGACATTACACGTTGCATTGACCCAAGTCTGCCAATCACCAGTCCCAACAACATTACAAGTACCTACTAGTGGGCCAGTTATGCTGTCAAGTCTGATCTCTATATTGCCTCCGCTTGCGCCACTTGCCACTCTAGCTTTAAAGCTTGTTGCGCCATTACCGAAATCAATATTACTGTATACAGCATAATCCCCATCCTCAATAAAACCTATATTTTCTCCACCCTCGCTGCAGGTTTCAGCCTGAATTCCTAATTGATTATTAAAGGATTCAGCTTCGATCTGTGAAAAAGCCGTTCTCGGTAAAGGTGTTGGGGTGGGTTCTCCACCACTCCCGGGTTCATCATTTAGTCGGAACCAGTCAACATCCACGTAGCCCGAACTCTCTGATGGATTGAAATTCAAAATTGCATACTGTTCACCTTGAAAGGTACCATACTGCCAATCAAAACCCATAGTTATTGACGTTCCGAGCTGCTGCCAACCACTACTGTCATCTTTCCAGAAAAAGCTTGCTTGCTTATTATTAAAATTCATTTCTATTCTAAAATACAAAATATCTGAAGTAATATTAACAGTTTCTTTTACACTTTCTTCTTCCGTCATTATGATACGCTTAGGATCCTTTGTCACTGCAATATATCCTCGTGGATCCCCTAAAATCCCCAATCCGCATACATCACCAGTTTGCATATGGCTACAATCAATTTTAATGGTGCCAGTGCTTATCGGGCCCTGTCCTTTTTGAGTCAAACTATTTCTGGCATTCCAAAAATCCTTCGCAGTAGTAGCTTTTAACCTTAAGGCATTTCCTGTCAGTGACCATTTTGTATTGTCCGGATTATGATTCCACATCCACTGAAGTCCTAAAGTAGTACTATTAAATTCATCTGAAGCTGCTGGTACCTTTATAGGTTTATCTTGAATTGGTTTGGTATATTGCGATTCAACCTGACCAGTAAATCCCTTCCTTCCGAATTTTGGCCAGCCATTTTCCCATGTAATAGGGCAGATTCTGGTCATCCTACCTATTGCACCATCATCCTGATGAAGATAGCCCCAGTAACTCCCGTCGGGCAGGTCAACAATACCACCTTGATGTCCACCTTTTCCCGCAGTGCAAAGAGTGGTAGTCTCACCATAAGGTCCCCAAACACTATTTGCACGTGAACAAACCAAACTTCTTGCTGGCACAGCATTAAACAAATAATATCTGCCATTGGCTCTGATTAAATGCGAACCTTCAACATTATCATAAGAAAGAATTGTACGCTGTGATCCAGTTGTTGCACTCAAACTAGAATTTAACTGTATCATCTTTATGCTGTTTTCCCAAGCTCCACCCCAGGCCATATAGGTAGTGCCATCATCATCAATAAATAAACAAGGATCAAAATAACTACCTTCTAATTGATAGTAGTCCCATGGGCCTGCTACATCTTTTGCATAATAAATACGAGTTTTTTCACCATTAGGAGTAACAACTACATAAAAAGTACCATCCTTATAGGCTATTGAAGGTGCAAACACTCCTCCTGCGTATTTAACTCCACCCTGCATATTATAAGCGTTGTTACCAGTTAATTCATCTACACAATGGCCGACAATTTCCCAGTTAACCATATCTTCAGATCTGCAAATAACTAATCCCGGTGTATTGACAAAAGTAGAAGTAGCCAAATAGAAATAGTCGCCCACTCTTATCATGCTAGGATCTGGATAATCTGCATACAACACCGGGTTGGAAAACGTGCCGTTTTCATTGTCGGATTGCCAGGCATATACAGAAGCTACTTCTGATAGCAATAAACACAGTATTACTAGAAATGTAGATTTCTTTTTAAAACTAACCCTATTTTTTAACTTTCCTACAAACATCATAGTTCCTCCCTTTGATTTTGTGAACAGGAAAGAAAAATTTACCTGTTGTAATATTCCAGTGCTTTTTGTCACAGATAAAGGTACCAAAAAGCACTGGTCTAGCATCATATTTTATCCTGTAAAATCAGATATCATACCTAATAGATATTTTCTAATCAAGCCAAAATCAATCGAGTCTACATTTCCATTTCTATTAACGTCCGCATTTGTAAAACCAGTTTCTTCAAGTGGATTTATACCAAGTAGATGCATTCTTAATAAACCAAAGTCTATTGAGTTAACTTCTCCATCACTATTTATATCGCCCAAAGTTCCAACCGGAGATATAGTTGGTGTTGGTTCAATTACAGCACTAGAAGTGAACTTCCACCAGTTGATATTAAGCAGATAACCGCTGTCACCTGTAAATTTCAAATACAAGTCATGTATTCCCTCAGCACCACTTACTGTACATGATTCAGTTGTCCATGTCTGCCAACCGTCTGTACCTGAAACAGCACAAGTTCCAACAAGTGTGCCTGTCGGGCTGTCAAGCCTAAGTTCAATATTTCCGCCACTGGTTGCTGAAGCTACTCTTGCATCAAAGGATGTCGCACCAGAACCAAACTCCACTCCTTTTACCTTTATGTAATCACCGTCTTCTATATGTCCTACATTCATTCCGCCCTCATCACAAGTTTCTGTTTCAACACCTGATTCCCAACAGATAGTCTCTGCCTCAGTTTTAACATATGGATCCAAATTGCCAATCTGGTCAGGACCGTTTTTGGTAATTGGAATACTAGGAATCGTGCCGTCACTATTGTATTCAAATTGTTCCACACAAACAGAACGGTGGTAACTTCCACCCCCCTCTAAATTACCTGTATGGTAAAACAAATAGGAATTCCCCTCATAATCGATCACTCCTGGATGATTTGTAAAACTGTTTTGAGCAGGCATAAGAGTTCCCTTAAAGTCCCATGGCCCTGTAGGACTAGAGCTTGTAGCATAGCGTATATCTTCGTTTCCTGAACCCATACCTGCATATACCATGTAATACAAATTATTGCGCTTGTAAAACCATGGTCCCTCTGTAAAGTTTGTTGGTTTTGGAGACACCTGGACAATACGTCCTGAATAGGAAATCATATCATCATTTAGCTTCACATAATAGAGGTTACCATTTCCCCAATATAGATAAGCCTGCCCATCATCGTCAATGAATACTGAAGGGTCGATATCCTGAGCTCCGTTATTTGCTATTAAAGGTTTCCCAATAGGGTCGGTAAAAGGTCCAGTCGGGCTATCCGATACTGCTACACCTATTACTCTCGCGCCCCCTGAATTTTTTCTTGTTAAAGGACCATAGAAATAATACTTTCCGTCCTTATAAATAACCTGACCTGCCCATGCGTCACCTTGCCCCCAACTAAATGTATTATAAGACAATGGAGATCCATGATCTGTCCAGTTTACCATGTCTGTTGACGAATAACATCTCCAGTCCTTCATGGTATAGAAGTTATCGACTATTGTGTCCTCGTCATGTGTTGTATAAACGTAACATATACCGTCATGCACCATAGGAGCAGGGTCAGCGGTATAAAGAGTCTGCACAATTGGATTGTCTGCAAAACACATTGTGCTTTCAAAAACCATAACCAACATAATTGACATCATAATAAATACTTTTTTTCTCATTTTTAATTCCTCCCTTATAATTTAAGCATTGATATATATATATAATACAAATTAAAATTTTCTTCAAAACCATTTCCATGACTATATATAATAAAAACTTGTACCTTTATTTGAAAACTTCTATTCATTGAACGAATTTTTAATTCCTAGTAAATACATTCTCATCACTGCAAAGTCTATAGAATCTACATTACCATCCTTATCTACATCAGCATTTAAAAGACCAGTCCCTGTAAGAATTGTCATACCGAGCAGATGCTTTCTTAATTGTGCAAAATCTATAGAATTTACTTCTCCATCATCATTTAAATCACCTTTGTTTATAGTAGGGCTTGGAGCCGCATCAAATTTCCACCAATTCACATTAAACAGATACCCACTCCCGCCTGTGAATTTCAAATAAACATCATGATTACCACTTGCTCCACTTACATTGCATTTTACAGTATCAAAGGTCTGCCAATCGTCTGTCCCCTCAACCTGACAAGTACCTATTAACTCTCCTGTAACACTATCAAGCCTGACCTCGATATCCCCTCCACTGGTGCCGCTTGCCACTCTCGCCTGAAAGCTTTGGGCACCACTTCCAAAATCAACATCATTGTAAACAGCATAATCTCCATTCTCGATATAACCAACATCCTGCCCGCCTTCGCTGCAGGTTTCAGTCTGAACTCCCGACTGGTAATTAAAGCTTTCTGCTTCGTTTTGTGTAAAAGCCGAACGCGGGCCGGAAGTCGGAGGCACAACAGTTCCTGTTACTCTGAGAATTGCAGCCGACTCACCCAACTTTTTACCTTCTGAATTTACTACAAACAACCTGTATGTCCCAGCAGTATACGGGACGAATATAGAAGTTGAGTCTCCCGCTGCCTTGGTCATGTTTGCTCCTTCAACAAAATTTGTCGTTTCGGCAGGTGCAAACCACACAGTATTTGAATAATTCCCACTACTTCTTATATCTAACTTCGTTCCAGCTGAAGTAGCACAACTTGCTGGAAATACATAATCCTGAATCGAAAGAAGGCTATCCGGTATAATACTCCGGTATGCTTCCTGAACTCCAGAATTCAAACATACATTGTACTGTGCCTGAGGCCATACTCCATCTTTCACTACAACAGGTGGGTCAATTCTGCTATTCGGAGGGTTTATACCCATTTTATCAACTGTTGCATAGGTCCTTAAAATTGTCAAATCGTGTTTCTTACCAAAATCCTCACAGTTAATCGTATACTTTACACCAGGATCAATGTCCAACACATTATCATTTTCATTAATATATGCAGTACCTTCGTCGTTATGTAAGCCATAAGTAGGTCCTGAGTCCGCTGGCGGAATCCCCTTTACATAGTTCTCATTGATATTCGTGCCAGGCATCTGACCTATTGTATATATTGCCCCACTATCATGAAGCCTGGTTAAAGTATCAATAATTCTGTTATAGCTGATAGTGTTGTCTTTACATGTAGTTGAATCAAGAAAATTGCACCATCCCCAGCCTAGATGTATACCATTATAAGCTGTCGATTGAACGTGATTATGAGTTATTTTGATCGTATCTGCAAAGTATGCTGTTATGGCAGCACATCCTCCAAACCCAGGAGTAGTACTTGTGTCGTACAAAACATTATTTGAAATGGTGATTTCCTTACAAACACCTTCTACACCAGTAGGATATTTTGCTCGATTACCTCCATTTCCAATATAAACATGCTGCGGATGGCCTACCGTTATGCCACTTGATGTGATGTCTGTTATATAGTTGCCGGTAATATTTGAATTTACGACATCGTTTGGCATGTTAATTCCGTCACTTCCACTGTGTTTCACTATATTATCAGTAAAATCGATTGAATCACTATTTCTTACATTAATCATTCCAGGTAATGTATCAACAAGATCATACTTGGTGTTGTGCCAATTATCGTCATAAAAAGCTATAAATGCCTGTGAAGCTTGGCATGTCGATTTACCATGTGAGCCTGCAACATTAACCAAGTTATAGTCTGTATTTGCAAAGGTAATACCATTGAAGGTTATATTCTTAACCCTGTTTGTGGTTGATGTTCCTGCAATATCAAGAAGTTTCTCAACGACGGGAGCCTGGACATCGGCAGTTGTCATATCCTCACCAGGTCGAATATAGTAATAAAGCGTTTTGGTCGTTTTATTGAAATAGAATTGGCCTGGAGAATTCAAGAATTCGAAGGCATTATAGATCGTATGGGTACCAGAAGCAGTAAATGCTGCTCCCCAGCCTGGCGTCTGTGCTATTGCTCCGTAGGGCTGTTGCAAAAGAAGTACTCTGTACCCACCAGATGTAATCACATCCCTGGTACATACAATATTCTCATTCCAGGTAGTACCATTTACTATCTCAAGATCATCTTTGTTGCTGGAAATAGCCGGTACACTCGATGCATCATATTGAACACCATCACTCTTGCGGCCATTTGTCCAAGCCCAGGAAGCTTGCCCCGCAGTTACAGAATAATTTCCGAACCCACCCCTAGCCGTAACAGTTTTTTTAGTCATCAATGCCCTTTTGTCATTAACATAAAGGTTTCTCAATTTAGTTGAACGGTTCAGCGTAGCCTTGTATATATTACCACTGTGCTGAGTCCATCCTGTAACTTTTGTTGCACCATTTAGTACTGGTGTTTCATTCTGATACGCCTGGTAATATATCCTATGACCGTTCGTACCTGAATCTCGAGATTCAAAGGTTATTGTGCTGGTGATATTATAGATTCCACCTCTCAGATATACGTAAATATCTCCAGTCATGTTGCTGTTGATTGCGCGTACAACATCACGAGCCTTGGTAACAGTCTTAAACGGCTCGCTTATAGTTCCCGGGTTGCTATCACTACCTGTTGGAGATACATAATAGGTAGCCTGAGTCAAAGCCACTACTGTGGGTGTGAATATTGGGTTAATCAAAAATATAGATAAAATAAGCAACAAGGTCGTCATACCTATCACATACCTATTAAAAATCCCTTTAGACATACTCCCTTCTCCCCTTATAATTTATATTTTTTTAGTATTATCATATTGTGAAAATTCAAAAAGGTGTTTTTGCAACTGTAAATTAGCAATCTATTGGACAGTGTCAATCTAGAAATCTCTATAATCAAATTATATCACATCCCACGGAAAAATCTAGTAGATTATCTCCATATAAATTAAATTATTAAATTGATGACCTACTAACTATATCCTATAATATAAATGTAAAGGAGTTACTAAGACATGACAAGTGAAAAGAAAGAAAAATAAAGCTTGATCAACTTATGAAAGTTATGTTCAAGCTTTCAAAAAGAGTTACTGTCAATTTATTAAATGGGCTTTTTGATGAGCATTATGACCCTAAAGATGTGAAAATCAAATACACAAATAATGAATTTATACTCGAAAGTCTGGTAAAAATTTATGGTGATATGTTTATAAGGGTAGAATGCCCCAACAAAATTGTTACATAACACATAGAATTTCAAGCCCAAAATGATAAATCAAATAAAAAGGCAGGCTTTGTAGCCTGCTTTTATTTTGTGTTCTGTTACCCATCAATTTTTTTAGAAACGGACCTAATCAAGAACTTTTCCACCCAGCCTTTTTTATACTTTAGCGAAATGTATCCAAGTATTGAAATAGTCAGTGCACCTATTGTATCAACAAACAAATCCAAAATAGTATCCGCTAGTGCTTCACGTCCTACAAGAATTGTACCATCTACCAATTTAACTTTTTGCATATTGAGTCCTAATAAACCGTCAGCTGCAAATTCATAAAACTCCCACATAACTCCCATCATAATAGAAAAACAAAAGGCAAAAAACGCCACAAACACAGGACTTATATCCACAGGGACTTTTTCGGTATTATTTAAGAGGACAACAAATGAAAATCCTAAAGCACCCAGCATTCCCCCGCTAACCGTATGCAGTATCGTATCCCAATACTCGAAATGGTAATAAAAACTTCGTACTTCTCCTAGGTATATCGCACAATATAAAAAAACAACAAACGTAATATACATTTCACTTGGAATTTGAATACTGAGCTTTTTTGAGATAATTCCAGGCAGAAGCATCATAATAATTCCCAATGTACATTGCAGAAGCATCAATAAGTATTCGCTCTCAGGACGTTCCCCTTCATGCGGCGTCCCAGTTGAAACCATTACCATTCTGACTATTACAAATACAATGGATGCCACAAGAGAAATAAACACAATACCTGTTACAATTTTAGAAGCTTTTGTCTCATTCATATATCCTTTTGTCCCCCTAATACAAATATAATCAACCAATATCAATTATACTGAAAATTATATTTAATTTACATACCCGACTGGGCAAAATAATCTTTTATCTTATAATAACTATTCTTTAATCTTGCTTTGTATTCGGGTTCTTCATCCCATATCTCCCATGAATACGGCTCATCTAATTCAAACAAATCAACTTTTACCTTATCATCTATATTATACTTCCATGAATCCTTACAACAAATTCTAAACCTGTTTGGGTGCATATTTCAATTGTGAGACATATTATGGAAATAACATCTGCGTAGAGGCTTAGAGAATGTTAACGAAGCGAAGGATTAGTCGAATCACTTTTCTACGCGTAGCGAGTTTTGATTCGCCCCGTAGCGAGTTATACATTCTCTTAGCCTCGGAGCTTTAGTTATTGGAATAATATGGTCCACGATGATTAAATACACCCACCTGTTTTAGCTATTATTCCTATATCCTTAGCTATCTAAAAATCACCTCTGAATCTATCGTAAGTACCAATTCCACTTTTGCACATAATTTTCTCCTTATAGAACTCATTATATGTAAAATATTTAATTCTTTAATATGTATCGACTTAAATGTAAATATGTTTAATATAGTTTTATATGTAAGCAACAAAAAAGAGCAATACGTATGATACACATTGCCCTTTTTTAAAATTTATACTTACCAAATAGGGTCTAGAATAATTTCAGTCATTACCTCTTCACCATTCTCATCTATAACATACTCATGGGATCTTACCGCTTCTTCAACCTCTCCAAAAGCCCAATGACCACTTTTCATATCAGGGAAAGAGTTTACAACATCCTTTAGAGGACCTCTATATAGTAGACGATTAATCATAGTAACAGCTTCCTGTCTTGAAATTCGTTTTTCTGGTCTAAATGAACCATCAGAGTATCCGGTTACTATATTGTACCTTGCAATTTCTTCAATATTTCCTTGTGCCCAATGGTTTTTAATATCATTAAATGTGTATTCTGAAGGTTCCTCTTTCATTTCTCTCTCTATTTCTAAATAATTTGCTATTACTGTTGCAAATTCTGCCCTTGTTATAGGAACATTTGGATTGAAATGATTATTGTCTACACCTTTAAATAGTCCTTGCTGAACCGCTGCATATATGTGGTCTTTTGCCCAGAAATCATCATCAATATCTATAAATTGATTTTTATTTCTAACAGATAAATCCTGTAGTTCTAATATCCTTGCAAAAATAACCGCTGTCTCAGCACGGGTAATATTCCTCTCACCTTTGAAAGTGTTATCAGGATATCCTAAGATGTAGCGTGTATGTTTATGTAAATATCTATTTGAATAAACCATAACTCCTAACTTGGAAGTATCATCATAAGTATTAATCAAATCCACATAATCACTGTCTATTTTTGCAGTAAAATCTTCTACAACTTCAGCTTTGTCAATTGTAGCTGTTTCAACTACAAACTCAATCTGACCCTTTTCATTTTTCTCAAGATCTCCAACATCCCAAGTTATACTATTAGATGATACATTACCTCCGTCTGCCTCTACAACTTCCATATCATCATTAAGTTCAAAGTCGACTTCTACATCAGGAATTTTTTCATCAGTCTTGTTAATATAATCAATTTTAAATAATATTTTATTCCCCTCTGCAATTTTAGTTTGCTCGGCTGACAACATAACAGCAAGATCAGCATAATCTATACCAGAGGAGCTTCCTGGTCTATCTTCATCTTCAATATAGTATATTACCTTATCCGTATCGGTTAGCTTACCATCTGAAACCGTTAATGTTATTTCATTTCTTCCTAGTGGAAGTAATACATCAGGTCTTACACCTCTTCCTATTATTGTACCAGAATCATCTTTCCATCTATAACTCAATGAATCACCATCGGGGTCATAAGAGCCATTTCCATCTAAAGTTATCTCAACTTCTCTTTTATCAGTTCTTATAGTTTTATTTGGCCCAGCATATGCCACTGGTTCTTCATTACCATCTTGATCTCTATTTACGTATATAACCACTGTGTCGGTATCACTCAATTTTCCATCAGACACTGTCAACTTAATCACATGAGTACCTACAGGCAATTCAACTTGAGGTCTTTGCCCTGTAGCAATTCTTCTATCATCTTCATCCGTCCACCTGTATGTCAAACTATCTCCATCAGCATCCCAAGAACCACTTCCATCTAACCTTACAGAAGCTTTTTCACCATTAGTAGTATTATCCTGATTTCTACCTGCATCAGCTACAGGCTCTCTATTTTCGCCATCATCATCTACAACCTCTATTACAACATTGTCTTTATCGCTCAAATGCCCGTCAGAAACTGTCAACTTAATCACATGAGTACCTACAGGCAATTCAACAACTGGTGAAACATCTCTTCCCAACACGTCTCCATCTTCATCAGTCCACTTGTAAGTGATACGATCTCCATCGGGATCCCAAGATCCACTTCCATCTAACCTTACAGAAGCTGAATTACCATTTGTTCTAACAGTTCTGTTATCTGATGCATCTGCAACAGGTCTTTCATTGTCTTCATCCTCATCTTCATCTGACGTGTAATCATTGAAAAGCTCAATATTTGTGGAAATCTTTAAATTAGACTCTGTAACATGTCTTTCAGCAAAAAACAAATCCAAATCACACACATCACCAGGCTCAAGATCCATAGAATTTATATAACTGTCAATGCTTATGGTTTTGTACTGCGTCTCATGTATTCCGCCCAAATCTCCCACTAATTCATCATTGACAAACAACCATAAATCATCGTCGCCGGCCAACTCAAACACCTGACCATATTCAAAAACAAATTCCGTATGTAATTCCATTGTAAAGTGGTAATTCTTATTGTCCTGATAATTGCCAAAACCCTTGTTGTTAATGGGAAAAAAACCATCTGTTTGTGTGGAATCAAAAGTATACATAGATCCCGACTTCGTAAAAACCATATCATAAGGTATCTCAATATTCTTTTCAGTGTTATGGTACCAATCATAAAAAGAATCCTTATTGGTAATAATGTTTACCGAATACCCCGAATCAGCATAAACCGGTGTATCATCCGATCCCAGTCTAGATTCAACAGCTCCTGTGGTACTTGTGTCAAAAAATCTTTCATTTTCAAAATCTGGATGCTTTCTTTCGGGATGGTCATTATTTACCGGATCAAAATCACGAATTGTACACTCAAGTGTGTAAGAATCCGGTTGAGCAGCATTTGAAACATTAACAAAGCAACATAAATTTAAAACCAGCATACATGCCAGCAAAATAGAACTAGACTTTTTCATTGATTTAACTCCTTACATAATAATTTATAAAATTTTGAGAAAACTCAAAAATTTTCAACTATAAAAGCACAACACAAAAACACAATTGTATACGTAAGATAAAAAATTATAGGGAAATAGAGAAAACACAAAATAAAAACCCCAAAAATAAAAACTAAAACAAACGGAAAATTATAAATTTTTATATCTTACTTCCATTATAAGGTCAAAATTCAAAAAATGCAATGTAAACTATACATATTTTATAGTAAAATCTTCTTGCTAATAGTAACTATATTCCAGCAAATAGTTATTTATTTCATCTTTCTATAGGGAAAACGAAAAAAAAAATAGTTCCTTAAGAACTATTATATAATTACTTTGTTATGCAAAATCAAATAAATAACTAATCAATTGGAGTTTCAAAAAACTTGATTTAATGGACTTTGTAACCGAAATAATGAATATGTATTTTTTTGAAATTCCCTTATTCCTTAGTCCATTTTTGAGAAATATAGTATACACATCCTAAAAATATAGTTATACCTAAAGTCGCTGTTATTATGGCTATCGAAAGTGAACCCTTTATATTTAAGAAAGCAACTCCCACCACCGTAACAATAAATGTTAGAAAGACAATTCCAGCTAAAAAAGATAAATATACTTTAAGGCTGTTAATGGTAATAAACTTTACAGTTTCTTCACCGGCACCACTTGATATTAAAGCATCATACTCCTTTTCAGCTTTTTTCAGCTTCTCTGCCATTAAAAGCATTGAAATTACTGCTAGAAGAAATATCGATGTGATAAAGGCATTGAAATTATTCTCTACATTAACTTCAAACACCTTGTCAGCTAATTTTGAATACGTCATAAGAGATGGAACACAAAGTCCCATGCAAACAAAAAATGTTGGAGTAAGTATATTTTTTGAAAGGCCAAAACCTATTACTATGATGCTAAACGCTATAACATTCACTGTAATAAGTGATGTCTTAAAACTTGCATAGTTAAATGCCGATGTATTCATAAACATTATTAAAGACAGTATATAAGACAAAGATGCAAGTATAATCCTTCCGTTCAAAGTCCATTGCTTCATCTTGCAGTCACCGCCTGTTTTAAAAGTGCACTGGTAAGACTTTCTTTTGCAGGGTTCCAATCAACCCATATACAACGATTCCTAAGGTCTTTTGACATAACATTTACAAAGGACTCAAGCACACCTGCCGCCTGTCTTTCCGTGTCTTTTTTTATTTTTATTTCATATCCCATAATATTAATCATCATTATACTTGGTAAATTTCCGTTTCTCATAGTATATTTTGACATACTCTCAACTGCCTTTTTTAATGTTTCATTATTACTTCCACAAAATCTTGTCACCACAATAAATAAAGGTCTTATACCCACAAAGTGTTCCCGATTTAGATAAATAATCTCATTTAGATTTGGATACTTCACCTTAGTAATTCTTCTTACACCAGCATTATCTCGGATCTTCATCAATTCCCCTAATATTCGGTGGTACTGCTTTTTTCCACCTCCTGCTGGAACAACAATTTCCTTACTGCCAAACGAAATTAAAGATACCATACAGTTTTGCCCTAAATAGTGGTCTGCAAAACCGTTTACTGCTTCTACGGAATACTCTATTACATTTTTTGACTTTGTTCCATAATTCATTGTAGGGGAAGTATCAAGGAAAATATAAACCGATTTTTTACCTTCTTTCTCAAACTCATTTACAACAGGATGAATTTTCCCCCTAAATAAGTTTCTCGAAGTAACCTTCCAGTTGATAGATTTAAAAGGATCTCCGGGATAATACATTCTAACCTCTTTAAATTCATGAGTAGTCATACCCAGCATAGACAATGCCCCTTGAGGCATAGGAACTCTGCATTTAGCCGATAATCCTCTTATTTTATGGAGTTCTAAAAGTCTCGGGACTATCTGTATCGATAAATCATTTCGGCATATTCCATTTTCCGAATAGTCACATACAGGGTGCTTTGCTCTCCATTTTGTAACATTTAGTGAATATGTCCCAGAAGAGTTGCACCTTATTTTATAATTAAATTTAAACCTTTTTGAAGCAGCACCCTTCCACAATATATGAAAATTACTGCCTTCAACAAGGTCAAAGCTTCCATGCAATGCATCACAAATAAACACTGGACCAAATCCCGATTCAATCGACACATCAACACTTATATTTAAAAGTTCACCAACACATGCTCGGTTTTTAGATATTCTCTTTGATACACTGATATCTTTAGGCACTTCAATAAAATAGCCAACAGCCATAAGACATAAAGGAATTAAACAAACTGCTACAATTATATTATTGGCTAATAAAAAACCTACTAATATCAAAAATAAAAAGATTGTACCTAATCTAGAAACATAACCGGGCATCTATAGTAACCCTCCCACATTTTCCCTAGTATAGCTTTTTGGAACATCAATCTTGCTTATAATGCTCTTTACAACAGCAGTTGGAAGACGACCTTCCATAATATGTTCCACATGCAAAATTATACGGTGGGACAATGCTTCCACAGCTATAGATTTGACATCATCGGGAACAACATAATCTCTTCCCGATATCAATGCGTTGGCACGAGAAAGCTTTAAAAGTCCCAATGCACCCCTCGGACTTGCCCCAAGCCTAACATTAGGATTAGTTCTTGTATTTCTCACAATTTGTGTTATATATGTGAGTATATTATCATCAACAAAAACCTTTTCAGCTTCCTGCTGCAGCATCAAAAGCTCATCCATAGATATTACAGGACGAATATCGTTGGTTGGATCATCCTTTCTCCACTCAATACGCCTCTTTAGAACTTCACATTCCTTTTCTAAACTGTCAAGATACCCTAAAGAAAGCTTCATTATAAACCTGTCCATCTGAGCTTCAGGCAAAGGATATGTTCCTTCCATTTCAATAGGATTTTGTGTAGCCATTACAATATAAGGAGGCTTTAGAGGGTACGTTGTACCTTCTATTGAAACCTGCCTTTCCTCCATTGCCTCTAAAAGTGCAGATTGTGTCTTGGGCATCGCCCTGTTTATTTCATCGGCAAGCAAAAAGTTTGTAAAAATTGGCCCTTTTTCAAGCTCAAAAGCCGACGAATTACTTTTCCATATCTTTGTTCCCGAAACATCCGAAGGCATTAAGTCAGGTGTAAACTGAATACGTTTCCATTCACATCCCGTAACCTTAGCGAGTACCTTTACAAGCAATGTCTTACCTAAACCGGGGTTGTCTTCAAATAAAATGTGTCCTCCTGATAAAAATCCACAAAGCACCTTGTTTAGTATCACCCTGTCACCTGATACAAATACCTTTTCAACTTCATCAATAATAGTCTTGCATAGTTTTTGAACCTGTACCATATCCATTGTATACATATACCCCTTTTCCATAAAGCTTTAAATTCGCCGTAATTTTTTCAATAACCTTTGATCTATTCTGACGGTTTCTTTCTTCAATCGCCTTATATTGCTCACTTGTCAACATCCCCATTATTTCTGGGTCACTGTACTCAACAAGAGGAGCAATTATATTGCTTACCGCATTAAACGGTATCCCCGTCTTATATCCTAAAAACGTCAAGTAAGATACCAGTTTGCTCTTCTTTCCATAATTCACATAATCACTGATATACCTCGTTATATTCTCTAGATCCTTACTTTTGTCAAAACTCATATCCTGCATGTGTTTTGCAAGTTTTTCCTCAGGAGAATATCTGACACTTCCCCACATCATAGAGGCAAAAATTATTGCTATCACCACCAACACCAAAAACAACAAAATCCAACCTATCACTCCTGATCCCAATTTATCCCTCCTCATAAGCGATACTATAAATACGGAAATAAATACAAACAAATATTTTACACCATGTTTACTTTTAAGCCACATAGATATTCTTCTTGATTTTTCAGTATAAAAAAGCTCAATTAGAGTCGTCATCTGCAACAATGCCAAGCCAATAAAGGATATCATTATTAGATTTGAAAAAGAAATCCAATATCCATCCGAAGAATAACCACCTTTAAACAATCCTTCAATCATATATTTTATAGACAACCCCATCAAAACATAGGAAAATGCTTTTATCAAACAACCTCCATATACTGCCGTATATAAAAATTTTGATGCTTTACAAACTATGATTGAGATTGCCAACAACAAAACCCATGCAATTGAAGTCAAGGCTTCCATATCATTAGAAGCAAAAGCCAAAAACAGAACCACCGATGTACCATTTGTCAAATACAAAATAAAACTTGCAAAAAGTGCCGACCATATGCCTACAAAATACGTACTTACAAAAGATTTTACAGAAGCACCCAAGAGCACAGCTATAGTTGGAAATATTAAAAAATAAAAATACTCCCTTGCACCATATAGAAGTCTTCCCGGCAAAAAAAACACAAAAAACACTATCACTCCAAATACTGCAAGCATTATTGTATAAGTTTTAAATCTCTTTGCTGATGTTTTTATAATCTGGGTATTATCCTTATACATTCCATCCTCCTATAAGGGAGTTTCAAAAAATATATATTCAGTATTTCAGTTTTAAAGCTATCATGGAAGTTTTTAAGCTTCAATAATAGAAACATCGTGTTGTAATACAAAAATTGCAAATCATTTTTTTGAAACTCCAGTTGCAAAGTCTTTATTTAAACTTCCCTAAGAGGCACAATTAACTATTTTTCTGCTTCATATTTGTGAACACACATATAAAACAATTCGTAATCCTCTCTTGTAATATCACTCAAACTGTAAACTGCCTTTTCCATAATAACAAAAATCTGCTCTAAAATCATAAACTTCATATTTGAAATATTAACTTTCATCAAAAGTAGTATCTCTCTTAAAGTCATCTTATTATTAATATTAATATCCTTTGAAAACCCTTTTAGTAAAAGCTTTCCGTTCTCTATTACCTCTTCTCTGTAATCCACTATTTTAATGTCTCTTTTTGCAATTTCACCTAACTCTTTTGATACTTTTATATTATAAACGCCTTTTTTATCAAAAGCAGTTTTCATCTCATCTGCGTTTTGTAAACCGTCTTCAAACCTAATGACAATTTCTTCATTAACTCCCCACACATCAGGATAACCATTCTTTATCTGTGGAAATTTTATAGTTATACCTACGTCAGCATCTTTTGTAACCGTATTAAAATCACTAGTTTCAGGATATACCGTCGACACATCACCATCTAAAGCAAAAACCATATCATCTTTTTTCGCCTTTTGACGCTTTAAAATATTAATACTCAACGGAACTACTATAATCACTACTATAAACACCAAAGCAAGCACAATTCTAAGCCATAAAACATGCCAGAAAAAAGTGCTAGTTTCAGTGTTTGAATGATAAAAAATTTCTGTACCAACAAAACCTATTTTATAGTTAATATCATAGCCTTTCACAAAGAAATAGTTCTTTTGCGGCGAAATATCCTCAAGCTTTTTAATCTCAACTATCTTTAAAAAAGTTCCATCTTCACCCGTTAAGACACTTTCTACACTATCTAAATTCATGCACCTTAACTCTATCTTTTGATTGGATATACCTTCTTTTGAATAACTGTCTAAAAGTTGTCCCTCTATCTTAAAACTGTTACCAACAACTTTTTCCTTTGACTTAAGTTCTATATGTGTATCAGTGGTAACCCTCATCTCAGGATCACTTGTTGAGGTCCTATACAAATCGTTTTCCAGCAAATCTGCCACAACTTGATACTTTCCTGCATTAGTGCTGTGTTTTATATCGCAAGTAACCTCAAATCCCCCACCATTAACTGCTGCTTTGGTATATGAAAGAGTATTCTCTGTTTTAGACTGTTTTACATAAATGAGTACAGACATATCATCGAGCATTTTCCCACTTTTATCGGTAACGGTTCCCTTTACTGTAAAATTAGTACCTCTTTTGGCTTCATCACTAACCGATGTAATTTTTGTAATAGTTTCATTTGCAGGTGTAAAAGAAGGATTGTAACCAAATACATCCATAGGTACCCATCCATATTCTCTAAACTTTATCTCTGGATATATATAGGTCTGATCCCTATACACTACCTGATATGGAAGCTCCCTATCAATTTTATAACCTATGGCCAATCTACAAGGTATACCCCCTGCTCTTAAAAGATACGTATAAGCGGACATAAAATCCAACGTATTTCCCGATCCTCCCTTATTGATCAAGAAAGAGGTAATGCCATCATTTTGACCATAATTATTTATAACACCGTTTTGAAGAGTATAGTTTTGTCTAAGATACTTTTCCACACCCATTATAACATCAAAATCACTGTTACATTCATCTAATATATTACCAACTATTGTATCTATTTTTTCTGGAACTAAAATTTTATATGGATATGAATCATCTGTGTCAGCAAACATAAGCCCATCATAATTGACAGGGCTCTCATAATCCATGCTGTAAAAATCATCAACAACCTCTTTAGAGTAGTAGGTTTCCGACTGCTTGTACCAGTCAACACTTGAACGATATTTAAAATCAATGTTGCCTGACAACACTGGTAAATATCCGCTTGATGGAACAATAGGCTTAACCTTGACCGAATTGACACTGTAATTGTCATCAATTTTTTCATCAAAGTTAATCTTCACTTCCGGCTCCTCTTTAGCTGCCACCCAGTGATTTTTATAGTAGTTTTCCATCACCATTACTTTCATAAATGGATAATTGGGATAACCAAGCACTTCAAAAACAGGCATATGAGGCTGCTTCTCATTAGTTAATGCAATAGTCTGTCCACTTTCCCCACTACCAAAGGGAATATCCGGCAATGCTTTGCCTCCAGAGATATCAATATTGGGAATATTTTCAGGTATAGGCACTCCATCTTCTGAAAAGTTTCCTCCTTCTTGACCTTCTCCATATGAGAATTCCTCACCAAAAGACTCCGAACCCTTTCGCTCTTGACGTCTTTTTTCTGCCCTATCTCGCCAATCATCATCTCTTTTATAATCTCCAGCACTTTTATTAGGCTGATTGTTTTTACCAGAAGAAGAACTTTTATTGCTGGTGTCACCTCCATCTGCACCAGCGTTTGGGAAGTCCAACATATTAATTGCAGCCATAAGCAAAAAAGCTGATAATAGCACTAATGAAAGAAATGTGGCTAACTTTATTAAATTATTCTTTATATTGGAATCATATTTATTCATACAGGTATATATTATATATGATTTTTAACAATTTGTACATGCTCTAATTAAGCAATTTTAAGCAATTGGAGGTAACTAACCTTTTTGCATCATATTATGGAAAGAACATCTGCGTAGAGGCTTAGAGAATGTTAACGAAGCGAAGGATCAGTCGAATCACTGTTCTACGCGTAGCGAGTTTTGATTCGACCCGTAGCGAGTTTTACATTCTCTTAGCCTCGGGGAGCTTTAGTTCTTGCAATAATATGTCGCAAAATAAAAACTGCACCCTTAATCAATTAAGCAATTGGAGGTAACTAAACTTTTTGCATCATATTATGGAAAGAACATCTGCGTAGAGGCTTAGAGAATGTTAACGAAGCGAAGGATCAGTCGAATCACTGTTTGAGCGTAGCGAGTTTTGATTCGACCCGTAGCGAGTTTTACATTCTCTTAGCCTCGGAGCTTTAGTTCTTGGAATAATATGTTGCAAAATAAAAACTGCACCCTTAATCAATTAAGCAATTGGAGCCTTAGTCTTCATCTTGTGAATAAAACTCCACAAGTTCATTGTATTTATCCATCTCAACCCTTCCCTTTTCACTTAAAGCGTATAATCCCCTTGAAACTCTGTCAAACCACCCATAGTGATTATCCTGCAATATTCTCGAAGTTTTATTCTTGTCGGCCCCCAACTCTTTAAGCTTTTTAGGGCTCAGCTCTCCATATTTACCAAGCAGTGCACCAATATGTATTGCCTGCTCCCTGTAAACAGTCACCAGCTTTTTGCCAGTACATCCTCCAATATTATAATCCCCATGCCTATTGGAGAATTCATTTAAAACATCTCTTTTCTTTCTGGTTGATCTCCTCTTACTTAAATCACGATTAAATGCCTTAGGTTCAATTGCCTCTTCGACAAGGGCATTTTTGCCTCTTATAGAAACTAAAAAAAGACCCAATTCAAGTCTTCTTAAAAGATAACATATATCCTTCCAACGCTTTGTAAACAGCAGCTTGCCCTTTTTAGGAACAGCAATATATACCCTATCGGCAAGTCTTTGGCGTATTGAAGCCTGCAAAATAACGTCTAAGTTTAGAGTTTTTTTCATTTCCACAACTAGGAGTTCATCATTTCTTACTGCGGTAACATCACAGTGCATAACCTCACCTTTAACCTCGTATCCTTCTTTTGTGAGATAATCTTTTATTGGAGCATATAAATCCTCTTCGTACAATACTCTTTCCTTATTTTCTTTCATTTTATCCTCTCTTAATGCTTACTATAATAAAGATACACTTACAAATTATCACCATACTTATTCCTATGTCAATACCAAAAAATGATTAATTTTCTACAACACATTATGGAAAAGGAAGCTATTTTTCATTATCCCTTACTGATTCTTACCTATAGGAAGTGCAATAGTAAATTCGGTACCCTCGTTTTCTTTTGACCTAAACCAAATTTCTCCTCTAAACTTTCCTTTTATAGTAGAATAGGATAAAAACAAACTCAAACCATTGCCATTTTCACCTTTGGTAGTAACTATAAATTTAAATATACGAGACTTGACTTCATCAGGTATACCTCTGCCAAAATCCTTCACTGAAATCATTATCATATTTTCCTCTTTCCAAATGGAAAGTTCTACCTTGCACTCATTAAGCTCTTTATCACAATAAGATTGAATCGCATTTTTTATTAAATTGTCAAGCACCTGAATAATATTTGATATATCACCAGAAATAACAATGCTTGAATCAGCATCTACAAACATTTTAAAATTGGATTTCTTGATCGTGATATTACTATTTTTAAGAAACATAATTCTATTTACAAGCTCATCTATGTTAAAATTCTTATTTGAGTTAGCGTTCAGTTGAACGGTCTGACCTTTGACTGTTGATATTACATTAGACATGTAGGCATTATGCTTTTTTAACTTTTTAATCCACTCCCCTATTTCACTACTTATTTCATAATGGTCCTCTGTTGTTACTGATTCATCTCCAATTGACTCTAAATATTCATTGCTTAAATCCTGCAAAGCAGATGATAAACATGAAATAGACATTATAGGTGTCATAAGATTATGAGATATACCGCCTATCATTTGACCTAATGATGCCATTCTCTCATTTTCCCTCAAGTTTTCTTCAATCTGCTCCCTTTCCATTAACATAAAAGCACCTTTTAAAGTATTACTTATTTGACCCCTTAACAATTCAAAGGTCATTACATCTTTATTATCTGTCACCTCAAAACATATGTAGCCAAAATGTTCTTTTCTAAAAAACAAAGGTAAGACTAGATAAGCATATCTATCCTCATCTGACAAAAAACACTCTGGAAGAATCTGTGTAGTCTTTACCACCCTATTGCTATCATCAATAATTTTACGTTCACGATCATAGTAAGAATAAATCATTTCAGATGTGGAGGGCACTTTAAATGATTCATCAAAAATCATTTTAGCATCATAAAAAACAGGACCTTCAATATATTTGAAAACAAAGCAACTTTTTATATGACTCTTATCTAAAATAGGTGTAAGTTTATCAAACAGTTCATCAATGGAGTAGGTTTGTATATTTTCATGTGCTCTAAAATTTGCAGATAGTGTTGCTGTATTATCTTCATTTTGTTTATTTTCCCCTTTGTAACTACAACCACAGGATTCTCTCCTTACCATAGCAGAAGGAAAAACAATTACCCTCTCTCCATTTTCTCCATTAGCCAATAATTCTACCGCTTTATGGCACATTTCCTTAAGAGGCTGTCTTACCGTTGTTAAGGGTGGATTTACTTTACTTGCGTTTAAAGAATCATCATATCCACACATGATAAACTTTTTATCAATAGGACACCTTCCTGCTTCTTTTTTATTCTCTATACACTTTATTGCACCTAAAGCCATATCGTCATTCGCAAATACTATGGCATCATACTCGACATTTGAATTAAAGATTTCTTCCATTATTCTATAACCCGTATTAGCTATAAAATCCCCATAGAATACCAATTCTTCATCAAATCTTATCTTTTTTTCGCTAAGCACATCTTTATATGCCTCAAAACGTCCTATTGCTTCAACATTATCCTTTGGACCCGTTACAAATATGATTCTCTTATAGTTATGCTCATCAATCAAATGCTTTATAAGCTCTTTCATACCCTCTTTATTATCAGCAATCAGACTTATGGCATCTGGTATCTTTACACTCAAAGATACAGTTGGCACATCTTTGAATCTACCACAAAACTTAAGAAATTCATCATAAGTTATATTGGATGATATTGTAGGACTTGTAATAATTAATCCATCCAATTTCCCTTTTTCAATAAAACTATAAACTATATGATGCTGATTTTCTACAATATCAGTGTAACCCAACGACCGTCCTTCAAAAACCAATAAATTACAGTCCATTTCATCAGCAGCCTTCTTAAACGAAAGCCACAAAAACCTATGGTAATTCCCATCAATATCATTAATAATAAGACCTAGTGTCTTGCGCTTTTTCATCATATCACCTCAACAGACTTTAGCTTATAGGAACAGCAATATAAAATGCAGAGCCCTTATTTTTTTCAGATTTAAACCAAATATCTCCTTCGAATTTCCCCTTAATAGTTGAATATGATAAAAGAAGACTTAATCCCGTTCCATTTTTACCTTTTGTAGTTACCATACTTTTGAATATGCGAGACTTTATATCGTTAGTAATACCACAACCAAAATCCTTTACCTCAATTACAATCCTATTTTTATTTTCCCGTATGTATACCTCAACCCTACACTCGTGTAACTCTTCTTTGTCATACGACTCAATTGAATTTTTTATTAAATTTTCAAGCACCTGAATTATATTAGTAATATCCCCTGGAATAACAATATTCAATTTTGCATCTACATACAATTCAACACTTGACTCTTTAATCATAATACCAGTGCTTTTCATAAATTTTATCCTGTTTATCAGTTCATCTATTGTAAAACTATTATTTGTCCTAGAATTTAATTGAACTGCTTTTGATTTAACTGCTGATATCACATTAGACATATACGCATTATATTCTTTTAATTTTTTAGCCCAATCTAGCATTTCTGAACCTATCTCATAGTGATCTTCATTAGTTACCGATTTATCCTCTATAGATTCGTGGTACTCATTATTTAGCTCCTCTAAAGCAGAAGCTATACCTGCAATTGACATAATTGGAGTCATAAGATTATGAGATATGCCGCCTATCAGTTGTCCTAATGAAGCCAATCTTTCATTTTCCCTCAGCGTCTCCTCAATTTGTTCTCTCTCCATTATCATTAGTGCACCTTTAAGAGTATTACTTATCTCTCCTCTTAATAACTCATAGGTCATTGGATCATTATTGGTTGCTTCAAAACATATATATCCAAAATGTTCATTTCTAAAAAATAGCGGCATAACAACATATGTATATCTTCTGTCATCCGTCAGGTAGCACTTAGGAAGAATATCCGCAGTCTTTATAATTTTGTTACTCTGATCAATACCCTTACGTTGACCGTTAAAATATGCATAAATCATTTCAGATCGCTCCGGTACAGTATATGATTCGTCAAATGCCATCTCACCATCATAAAAAATCGGGCCTTCAACATATTTCATAATAAAGCAGCTTTCTATAAAGCATTCTTTTAAAACAGGGGTAAGCTTATCAAAAAGCTCATCAATGGAGTAAGTCTGTAAATTTTCATGTACTCTGTAATTTACTACAAGTTTTACTGAATTATTATTTTGTTCATTATCATTTTTCTTGTAACTACACCCACAAGATGCCCTCTTTACAACAATGGGTTTGAATGCAATTAATTCTTCCTTCACCTCACCATTAATCACTAACTCCACTGCCCTATTGCACATTTTTGTTATAGGCTGCTTTACAGTTGTCAAAGGTAGGTTTACATTACTTGCATTAATAGAGTCATCAAACCCGCATATTATAAGCTTCTTACTCATAGGATACGATCCCATTTTTTTTAAATTTTCCATGAAGTTAATAGCACCTATAGCCATATCATCATTTGCAAATGCTATAGCATCATATTCAATATTCGAAAATACAATTTCCTTCATTATTCTATACCCTGTATCCGCTGTAAAATCACCATGAAACACCAGTTTCTCATCAAAGGCCATACTCTTTTCTTCAAAAACCTCCATATATGCTTCAAACCGTTCAATTGAAGCATCGTCTTTGTCAGGCCCAGTCACAAATATAATTTTTCTATAGCCATGATCATCAATCAAATGCCTCATAAGATCTTTCATACTTTCTTTACACTCACAAAAAATACTAGTAGCGTTGGGAATTTCAACACCAAATGATACAATAGGTATATCTATATACTTTCTGCAGAACTTCTTAAACTCATCTGTTGTTACAAAAGCACCAATCGTAGCACTTATTATTATTATCCCGTCAAGTTCTCCATTTTCAATAAAACTATAAATTATATGATGTTGGTTTGAACTATACTCTTTAGACCTCAAAGCTCTTCCTGCAAAAACAATTAAATCACAGTCCATTTCCTCAGCTGCTTGCTTGAACGAAATGACCATTAAAGTCTGAAAACTTCCGTCAATATCATTAATAAGAAGCCCTATCGTCTTACGCTTTTTCATGATATCACCTCTATGCGTTTTGATCAGTTATTTATTTGATATTGCCTTATTAACTTAAGCGCATAAAACCTTTACTTCTTACTTATTGTAGAGGTTCTTTTCTATTGGTAAAAAAACAAAAAATTCGGTACCCATGTTTTCTTTTGTAACAAACCAAATTTCTCCTCCAAATTTTCCTTTTATAGTTGAATAAGACATCATAAGACTTACCCCGTTGCCTTCTCTGCCTTTTGTAGTAACTATATATTTGAATATTCGAGACCTAACTTCATCAGGTATGCCTTTACCAAAATCTTTCACAGTAATCATTATTCCATCCTCTTTTTTGTAAATTGAAACTTCCACCTCACACTCATGAAGTTCTTTATCCGTATATGATTGAATTGCATTTTTTATCAAATTATCCAACACCTGAATTATATTAGAAATATCACCATTAATAGCAATACCAAAATCGGCATCTATGAATGTTTTAAATTTTGATTTCTTTATAGTGATATCACTATTTTTGAGAAACATAATTCTGTTTACAAGCTCCCCTATCGTAAAATTATTATTTAAATGTGCATTTAATTGAACCGTTTGGCTTTTAACGGTTGATATAACATTTGACATATATGAGTTATATTCTTTTAGCTTTTCAATCCAACCTTCCATTTCAGTAACTATTTCATAATGATCTTCACTCGTTACTGAATCATCTCCTATAGATTCTCTGTATTCTTTATTTAAATCCTTCAAAGCAGTAGATAAACCCGAGATAGACATAATTGGACTCATAAGATTGTGAGATATTCCACCTATCAACTGCCCTAATGATGCTAATCTTTCATTTTCCCTCAAATTTTCTTCTATCTTCTCCCTTTCCATTAACATCAAAGCTCCCTTAAGTGTATTACTAATCTGTCCCCTTAACAATTCAAAGGTTATTGAATCATTTTTATCCGTCACCTCAAAACATATATATCCAAAATGTTCATTCTTAAAGAACAGGGGCAATACAAGATGAGTATATCTTATATCATGATTTATAAAGCACTCAGGAAGAATATCTGTAGTCTTTATAATTCGGTCATCCTCATCAATTACTTTTCTCTTGCCATCACAAAAAACATAGAGCAATTCAGATCTTTCTGGTACTCTAAACGACTCATCAAAAACCATTTCAACATCATAAAAAATCGGTCCTTCAACATATCTAAAAATAAAACAGCTTTTAATAGAACACCCTTTTAAAACAAATGAAAGTCTGTCGAAAAGTACTTCAATAAGATAAGTTTGCAAATTTTCGTGTGCCCTAAACCTTGCCATTAAATCTATCGATTCATTGTCGGCTTTTTCATATTCTTGATTATAATTGCAACCACAAGACTCCCTTTTCACTATTGCACAAGGGAAAAAAATAACCTGTTCTTCACTACTACCGTTTAGCAATAATTCTACTGATTTAAAACACATCTCCTTTATCGGCTGTCTTACTGTTGTCAAACGCGGAATCACCTGTTTTGCCTTTAACGAATCATCAAATCCACATATTATAGGCCTTTTATCCGGGGGATATTTCCCCGCTTGTTTCATATTTTCAATACACTTCATCGCACCCAAAGCCATATCATCATTTGCAAATACAATGGCATCATACTCCATATCAGATATAATTATTTCTTCCATTATTCTATATCCTGTATTCCCTACAAAGTCTCCCTTAAACACAAGCTTCTCATCAAAATTTATATTGTTTTTTTCAAGAACCTCTTTGTATGCAAAAAACCTATCGTCCACTGATTTACTTATATTTTCCGGACCCTTTACAAATATTATTTTTCTGTAACCATGCTCCTCAACTAAATGACTTACAAGCTCTTTCATACCTTCTTTATTATCGCTAATTACATTTATCGCCTCTGGTATTTCTATACCAAAAGACACCATTGGTATACCCCTATACTTTCCACAAAATTTTTTTAGCTCATCGTAAGAAACATTCGCTGAAATTGAGGATGTTGTAATTATCAAACCATCTAATTTTCCCTTTTCAACAAAACTATACACTATATGATGTTGCTTTTCCGCATAGCCCTCTTCTCTTAAGACTCTTCCCTCAAAAACCACTAAGTTACAATCCATTTCATTTGCTGCTTTCTTGAAAGCCAGCCATAAAAGAGTTTGATAACTACCATCAATATCATTAATAATAAGACCCAATGTCTTTCTCTTTTTCACGCTATCACCTCTATCGAATTTAACTTACAGGTATCGCTATATAAAATGTCGTTCCTTGATTTACCTTTGATTCAAACCATATTTCACCATCAAATTTTCCCTTTATTGTTGAATACGACAGCAATAGACTTAGCCCTGTGCCATTTTTACCCTTTGTGGTTACCATATATTTAAATATTCTATCTCTAACATCATCTGTAATTCCACTTCCAAAATCCTCTACCGAAATAACTATTTTATTTTCATTCCTATTTATACTCATTTTAACCCTACATTCACATGACTTTTCATTCGAATAGGACTCAAATGCATTTTCTATTAGATTTTCAACAACTTGAACCATATTTGAAATATCTCCCACAATTACAGCTTTCTTAAGTTCCGAATTAATATATACCTCTAAATTTGCATTCTTAATAGATTTATTACTGCTTTTTAGAAATTCTATTCGATTGACCAATTCTTCTATTGTAAAATTTTCATTGTCATGTGTATTAAATTGGACAGCCTGATATCGAACTTTTGTTATAACGTTGGACATGTAAGAATTATACTCTTTTAACTTTTTAATCCATCCCTCTATTTCCGAACTAATTTCATAGTGATCCTCAGTAGTTACCAATTTGTCATTTATAGAATCTTTGTATTCATCTTTTAGGTCAATTAATGCAACAGAAACACCTGCAATAGACATGATAGGTGTCATAAGGTTATGAGAAATGCCCCCTATCATATGGCCTAACGACGCTAATCTTTCATTTTCCCTTAAAGTCTCTTCCATGCTCTCCCTCTCAAGTACCGTTAATGCGCCTTTTAATGTATTGCTTATTTCTCCTCTCAATAGCTCATAAATCATAACATTATTATCAGTTGTTTCAAAACATATGTACCCAAAATGCTCATTACTAAAAAATAAAGGCATCACTATATATGTAATCCTCTTATCCACCGGCATAAAACACTTTGGAAGAATATCAGTGGTTTTTATAATTTTGTTTTTCTCATCTATACATATACGTTCATAATTGTAATAGGCATATACCATTTCTGACTTCAAAGGTACTTTATAAAACTCATCATATGCCATATCTTCTTCAAAAAATACGGGGCCATCAACATATTTAAAGATAAAGCAGCTCCCAATAAAACACTGCTTCAATACTGGAGTGAGTTTATTAAAGAGATCGTCCATTTCGTAAGTTTGAATATTTTCATGAATTCTATAATTCCCTACAAGTTTTATCACTTTGTTATTAAAAGAATCGTCATTTTCAACATTATAACTACATCCACATGATGCCCTTTTAACTAAAACCGAGTCAAATACATATAGTTTTTCTTCTACATCACCTTTTAATAATAATTCCACACATTTGTCGCACATCTCTGTCATAGGTTGCTTAACTGTGGTCAAAGGTGGATTTACTCTTCGTGCTATTACTGAATCATCAAAACCACATATTACGCAGTCTTTATCTAGCGGATAAATTCCTAATTTTTTCATATTTTCTACAGATCTAATTCCACCATACGCCATACTATCATTTGCAAAAACTACTGCATCATATTCAATACCGGATTGAACTATCTCCTCCATAGCTCTATATCCTGAATCCGTGACAAAATCGCCCTTAAATATGAGTTTTTCATCAAAGGGTATATTTTTTTCTTCAAGTATTTCCTTGTATGCAACAAACCTTCCAATTGCTCCCCCATTATCTTCAGGCCCCTTTACAAATGCAATTTTTTTATATCCATGGTCGTCAATTAAATGTTGAATAAGATCTTTTAAACCCTTTTCGCCTTCACAAATTATAGTTGAAGCATTAGGTATTTCTATACCAAAGGAAACAATAGGAATATCTCTGTACTTTTTGCAAAACCTTTTAAATTCACTGGGCTTTATGAAAGTAGCTATTGCAGAACTTGCTATTATTAATCCGTCAAGCACCCCTTTTTCAATAAAGCAATAAATAATATGGTGCTGATTAGCTCCAATTCCTTCATTTTTTAACGCTCTGCCGACAAAAACCATCAGATTACAGTCCATTTTTTCAGCCGCTTGCTTAAACGCTAGCCACAATAGAGTCTGGAAACTTCCGTCAATATCATTAATTAGTAGCCCAAATGTTTTACGCTTTTTCACGATATCACCTCTACAAGTTTTAAATGGGTCATTCTAATCTATGCACTTTTACTTCTCTGACGAGTAAAACCAAAAATACAACCGAAAACGCCTCCGGCAATGTGAGTAAGCTGAGAAACATTGTCCTCTTTTAATAATGCATCGGCTAATTCCATTCCAAGATAAATAACAACTACCAATATAAGCGTTATAGGAATACTGCCTTTTTTTATATTGGCAAACGACCCCAATAAAATAAACATAAAAACGATGCCACTTGCACCAAGTAATCCAGAATTAAAAAGAATAATATTTAATAAACCAGTTACAAATGCGGTAATCGCTATCATTATTAGTAAGTTTTTCGAACCGTACTTTTCCTCAAGCATTGGTCCAATTATCAGTATAATAAGGAAATTATTCAAAAAGTGACTCCAATCCGAATGCCCTAATACATGTCCAAACAATCTGAAATAAAAGAAAACATCGGTAAAACTGCCTCTATATACAGAAAAAAGCAGGCGAGTTGAATAGAAATTTGTAGCTTCACCAATAATTAATACAATAAAGGACAGCAAAGTATAAGTCAGTATAACTGGTGAATTATAATGAAAACGTTTAATCATTATAAGCTTCCTCACTTTCAAAATCATTTCTAAATTTATCTATGGATTTTCGTAAGCTGTTTAAATTTTATTTAACGTGATTCCAAAAAAAACTTTGCAATTGCGGTTTCAAAAAATCTAGATTTACATTTTTTGCATTGCAAAATAATGTTCCTCTGCTTGGAAGCTTTAGTCTTCCATGAAGGGCTTTATGACCTGAATACTGTATAGGTTATTTTTTGAAACAGCCTAATCTATAATATAAAGTAAATTTAATACCACTTATTATTTCGGCTTATTCTCTAAATCTCATAAGCTGTTCTTTATAAAAAGTCCATTCAGGAGTATTTAAAACCTCTCCAAAGTCCACACTGTACCATGGACTTATTTTATCATCATAATTTTTAAGCACATGAATATCCTGAGCAGGCATGTAACTTTGTGCTATCATAAATATTTTTTCTCCAGTAGACTTATTTTGAGCCATATCCACAATAATAACACAATGACCGGGGGATGCACCCTTTATAAATACGTCTCCTATTTGCATTTCTTCAACACTCACCTTATCAAGTTCCATAGAAAGGGATAAGGTTCCTGCATATGCAAAAACCATATCCATATACTGTCTAAAAACTGTGTAATCTTCAGAGTAACTAGCGCTGTTTACCCAGTATGCTCTGTTGCCTTCAACGGCAATCCTGTTTCCATTCATCCACTTGGTATACTCAGCATTAAAACCATTTGTAAAATTAAAATGAATTTTATCGTAAAGCCCTTTTTCATACAAATACTCTGACCTAAGCCGCATTACGGCATCAGCACACTGCTGCAAATCTCTTTCTCCTACATCCATATCTATTACTGCATCGTATACATCCCTGCCCTTTTTTCGTCCGTCAAAGTAATGAACTTCCGAACCATGGGGCTTCAATGTAAGGTTTCTTAAATAATGGGCAAAAGACCCCTCATTAACCGGAATTCGTTCAAACCCTGCAGGAAGCATGAATCTATCTTTTATTGTGGAACCTTCAGTATTTATAATGCTTTTTTCAATTTGTTCTTTTTGAACCTCAGACAAATCCTTCAAGTCATCATCACTTTGGATGTTTTCCCCATTATTAGTTTTATCTATCGCAGACTCTCCCATTGGTATTTTCAACTCAATGTAAATAGGCCGATGATCCGACCCTACATCGGGGTCCACTTCACGATTTACTACCTCTATATCCTTTGAAATAAGACAATGATCTATAGGAGCCGACAGTATAGGTATTGTAGTAGGCCATGAAAAGCTAATGCCATAACCTCTTCTAGAGTCATACAAATCCATACCTTTTATTAAGCTTTGAAAACCATAGGACCATGAAGTGGTATTTAAATCACCAAGCAGTATCATACTATCTTTAAAGCTATTTCTGTTTTGAACAATTGAGTCAAACTGGCCATTTCTATGTTTAACACGTGTACTTCCCACAGGTGGCACAGGGTGGGTCGAAAGAATGGATACTTCATTATCTCCTGCATAAAATTCAGCGGCGGCACTAGGCAAACCAGCGTCGCCAAAATACTCAATTCTCGGATTTTTCAACTCGATTTTGCTATATATTGCTATTCCAAAATTATCTTCTCTAATTTTCTCAACACCATATTTATATTTTTGTGATAGGTTTAAATTATCAACCCAACTTTTATCGACCTCATTTAGTGCAATAATATCAGGGTCTCTTTCCTCTATGTATTTTACTGTCCTTTGGTAATCTTGATTACTAGTTAGAACGTTTAGGTGAACTATTTTAATTTCTTTTGAATTATCGTTACTTTTATCAAAGCCTCCATAAGGTATGTACAATGGTATAATCTGAACTAGATTTGTTAAGCACAAAACTGCTGAAATTATGAGTAGATTTCGCCTTTTAAGTAGCAAACATAAGACAGTCATTATTAGAAAGAAAACAAAATAGTGAAATCGAAAGTGAGAAAACAAATCAAAGTACCACACATATTTGCTAAAAAAGCCTGCAACAGTAAATATACTCGAAAAAAACAATACAACGCCTAAAATACCACTAATGGTTATTTTCTTACTTAGTTGGACTTTTTTCTTTTTTGAATCAACTGATCGTTCTATTTTTTCCATAACCTACTCCCTCTTTTAACTTATTCCTAGAAAATTCGCTTCGCCTGTGACTTTAATCTTTTTTGGTTAAGGATACAAATTATTGATAGTTATAATTTATAAACTAGCATTAAGGTTGTACCTGCCTCGTTTTAGTGTCAAATGTCTCCATTCGAAGACCTTCGCAAAGAATCTGTAAGCCTTGGCTTGATAATTTTTCGCCGCGTATTAAGGACATCCTGTCCTATACGCTAAAAATGCCATCCGTAGCATTTTTGCTTCAAATTATCAAGCCTTCGGCTACAGCTTCTAATGCTCAGGTCTAAGAATTACGTCATTTGACACTAAAACAGGTTCTACTTTTAATTAGGCTCTTTATTTTTGTTTTTACCTTTTCTAGGTATTTTATAAATTCTTTACGCCTAGAAAATTCGCTTCGCCTGTGACTTTAAATCTTTTTTGTTAAGGATACAAATTAGTGATAGTTATAGGGTATGATTAACCTTTTTGTAACATATTATGGAAAGAACATCTGCGTAGAGGCTTAGAGAATGTTAACGAAGCGAAGGATTAGTCGAATCATTGTTTGAGCAAAGCGAGTTTTGATTCGACCCGTAGCAAGTTTACATTCTCTTAGCCTCGGAGCTTTAGTTCTTGGAATAATATGTTACAAAATCAAAAACTGCACCTCATAGTTATATTTTATAAACTAGCATTAAGGTTGTACCTGCCTCGTTTTAGTATATTATGAACTATATAAACTTTTTTATCAATAATTTGTTTATTATTTTAATTTTACATTATATTACCCTTTATGGCATCATCTATTTAAATATACTAAAGGAGATAATAGATATAAATATCCTATTACCTCCCTTATAGACTCTAAACTCTTAACTTTATCATACATACTAATATTGCTCTAAATTATCTACTTTACTACAATGTTTATAATCTTATTAGGAACATAGATTTCTTTTACAATATTTTTACCTTCTAAGAAAGGCACAATATCCGGAACCTTCTTAGCTGTTAAAAGTGCTTCATCCTTTGGACAGTCTAGTGCAAGTGTAACGACTCCTCGAAGTTTGCCATTTACCTGAACAGCAATTTCCAAAGTTGAATCAATAGTCTTTGCTTCATCGTACTCCGGCCAAGAGGAAAGAGCTAAAAACCCTTTTTCGCCAATCTTTTCCCACATTTCCTCGCTAAGATGCGGTGCAACGGGGCAAAGCAATTTTATAAATATGACTAACTCATCTTTTGTTAAAGAACCATGGTCATAAATTTCATTAATCAAACTCATCAAAGCTGCAATTGCTGTGTTAAACTTCATTTCCTCAATATCATTTGATACCTTCTTGATAGTCTTATTGAAGGATACTTCCAATTCCGGCGTAAATCCTTCCCCTTTTGCAATATCATACAAATTAGCAACACGTTCAAGGAACCTCTTACAACCCCTTACGGAACTTTCGTTCCAAGGTGCAGCTGAAGCATAGTCACCCATAAACAATACATAGGTACGCAACACATCTGCTCCAAAAACATCAACTACATCCAATGGGTCTACAACATTGCCCTTGGATTTACTCATTTTTTCGCCGTCAGGCCCTAAAATCAGACCTTGTGCAGTACGTTTAGCATAGGGTTCGGGAGTATTTACCTCTCCTATATCATATAAGAAACGATGCCAAAAACGAGAGTAAATCATATGGCGAGTAACATGCTCCATACCACCATTATACCAATCAACCGGCATCCAATATTTTAATTTTTCTTCATCGGCAAAAGCCTCATTGTTTTTAGGATCTAAGTATCTTAAAAAATACCATGAAGAACCAGCCCACTGAGGCATTGTGTCTGTTTCACGTTTCGCTTGCCCTTTACATTTTGGACAAGTGCAATTTACAAAAGAATCTATCTTTGCAAGAGGTGACTCACCTTCCACACCTGGTTCGAAATTTTCCATATCTGGTAATCTCAAAGGCAATTCCTCGTATGGAACTGGAACCACTCCACACTTATCACAATGAATGATTGGAATAGGTTCCCCCCAATATCTTTGACGATTAAACGCCCAATCCTTCATCTTATATTGAATACCAGCTTCCCCAATACCAAGCTTCTTAATCTCTTCAATCACTCGTTCTATGGATTCTTTTTTATTTGTATATCCGTTTAAAAATTCTGAATTAACCATTTCACCGTCACCAGTGTACGCAGCTTCAGAAATATCTCCACCTTTTATAACTTCAATGATATCTATTCCAAACTTCTTTGCAAACTCATAATCACGATCATCATGTGCAGGTACAGCCATAATTGCACCAGTACCGTAGCCCATCATTACATAATCGGCAATATAAATAGGAATACGCTTCCCATTTAATGGGTTAACCGCTTCAATACCCTTAAGGCACACACCGGTCTTTTCCTTTACAAGCTGTGTACGCTCAAACTCTGTCTTCTTAGCGCACACATCTCGGTATTCTTCAACCTCATTCATATTGGCAATCTGTTTAGCATATTTATCGATAAGCGGATTTTCAGGCGCCATAACCATAAACGTTACACCAAACAATGTATCGGGACGTGTCGTATATACACGAAGCTTGTCCTCTTTGTCAGCTATTGAAAAATCAACAAAGGCTCCGGTAGATTTACCTATCCAGTTCATTTGCTGCTGTTTTATGTTTGGCAAATAGTCAACTTCCTTAAGACCTTCTAAAAGCTTTTCACAATATTCGGTAATTCGAAGGTACCAAACATCTTTAGATTTTTGTACCACATCACTTTTACATATATCACATTTTCCGCCTTGGCTGTCCTCATTGGACAATACCACCTTACATGACGGACAATAATTAACTAATGCCGAACTGCGAAAGACAAGTCCCTTTTCAAACATCTTTAGGAAAATCCACTGCGTCCATTTGTAATAGTCTTCTTGAGTTGTATCCACCACTCGTGACCAATCAAAGGAAAAGCCTACCTTTTTAAGCTGATCTGTAAATCTTACGATATTTTGATCCGTTATTTCCCTTGGATGCTTTCCGGTTTTGATAGCGTAGTTCTCAGTTGGTAATCCAAAAGCATCAAATCCTACAGGAAATAGGACATTATAACCTTCCATACGACGTTTTCTAGAAACAACTTCAAGACCTGAATATGCTTTGATATGACCTACGTGCATACCCGATCCACTAGGGTACGGAAACTCAACTAGTGCGTAAAACTTAGGTTTTTCACTATTATCTACCGCATGAAAAACATCTGCTTCTTCCCATTTTTTCTGCCATTTGTCTTCTATGACTTTAAAATCATGTTTCATCTAGTATACCTCCAAACGTAACACTATAATAAATCTCTATATTTATCCTTAAAAATATGTATCTACTTATCTTTATGTATTCCCAAAACTCCACATACCTATTAACGTATGCTCTTATATTAAGCCAATTGCTTTGAATGCAACAATCTTTTTAGCAAGTCCATTTTTAATGATTTATTCTGGATTTCAACCTATTACCACGTTTCAAAAATTATATCTTAATAGCATAGCTTTGTCAATCTTTAGAACTACACCGCTACACCGGGTGTGATTTACCTTTTTGCAACATATTATGGAAAGAACATCTGCGTAGAGGCTTAGAGAATGTTAACGAAGCGAAGGATTAGTCGAATCATTGTTCTACGCGAAGCGAGTTTTGATTCGACCCGTAGCGAGTTTTACATTCTCTTAGCCTCGGAGCTTTAGTTCTTGGAATAATATGTTACAAAATCAAAAACTTCACCCCACTACACCAAACCACACCAAAAACACTCCTACACAACTACTGCATATATCTTTTTGCCATCTTGCTCTTTCCATTCTTTTGTGTATTGTTTGTTTTTATTAAAATTGAATGAAATAAGATATCCCGTATCCTCTCTCTTGCTTTTAAGATATTGTGCCAATTGTTTCAAGGCATCCTTTTCATAACTTTCACCGTGCCAAATTTTCAGTTCTATAATATGCTGCTCGGTACCATAAGTCACAACAACATCCATTCTGTTATCCATTCTAGTTTCAGACTCAATATAGTAAAAACCCTTGCCGTTTATTATAGGTTTTAAAAAACACAAAAATAATAATCTACCTTCACGTTCAATAAATTTCTCATCTTTGTTCCTGTATTCGTCGTTCATTACCTCTTGAAATTTGTTTAAAACCGTTTCCATATTGAGTTTGTCATCCACTATAAAATTTGTCCACTTAACTTTGTTATATCCATTCCTGTCTGGTTACTGACAAATAGCCTGTCCAATAACAATATTACCCTAAAATCATTTAACCGTATCCATCTTTACTTCTTTACCCTTAAATGCAATACCAAGCTTTATAATATCCTCTATTCCCATTGAAATAAGTTCTGTTTCATATTTTTTGTCTTCAATTTGCTTTAAGGCAGCTTCAAGAGCCATATCAATGGTCTCATTTTCATATTTGTCAACTTTTTTAAATTCAATAATAATACCTTTTTTGCTTTTATCTTTTGGAATAATCAACACATCATATCTTCCGTATCCCGACTCTCTATTTGATCTAACTTCATAATCCTTGTCAATATGAACAAGCATTCCAAGAACAAAAGCATGATAAAAGCTCTCGGATTTATCATTACCCACATCAAAATAGCTTACAGTTCTTTCCACAGTATTTGCAAATAGCTTATAGAAAGTTCTGATGTCACCTGTAAGAAGAGCCTTTAGTAATTCATCCGGACTACTATCCTTAATCGTTTCAGTGAACCAACTCCTTAGCATATTTCTGAAAAAGTAGTGTACCTCTTTGTTTGGAGCTTTTAATGTGCAATAAACCCCATCCTCTTCGAGCTCTGTTTTTATCGACTTTAGATATCCACTCATCAGCATAAATGACCATATGGAATTTTCCGATTTCATAATTTCGCTATATATTATATTTTCTTCAATATGGACTTGTCCAATTGTTCCACCTTGAATAATGTTCTGTATCTTTAACTGGATTGATTTCTCACCCTCAGTTGCAAGCTTTTTAATAATTTCATTACCACTTGTATTTACCCAATAAGGTTCAAAGTATCCTTTTTTTGCATACATTACTATTGACCAAGGATTATATATTACACACTGTTTTTTCTTTCCAAATATATAGCCATTATACCACTGAGCTACTTTAGTAATGTCTTCTTCAATATTGCAGTAAGCTAAAATTTGTCCTACTTCCTCTTGAGTAAAACCAAAATATTGTGTATATTCATCACTCATTAACGTATATACATTTAAGTTATTCATATCACTAAAAATACTTTCTTTTGCTACACGGAAAATTCCTGTTATTATTGCCTTATGAAGGTAAATATTATTTTTAAAACTTTCATTCATAAAAGGCTTCATAAAATCAATTGCATCTTTCCAATATCCATGGATATATGCCTCATTAAGTAGAGTATCATATTCGTCAAGAAGTATTATAGGTTTCTCACCATGATAAATATGTAAAGCTTTTGATAGCAATTCTATACTTTTAATAAATTCACTTATAGTACCCTTTCCCGATGCTATTTGTTTCAAATCATTTCTTTGTTCTAAAATTAATTTGTCTGAATCGAGTAGATAGGAGTGCCTTTGAAATTCATTTTTGATATTAATTTTTATAATATCAAGATTTGTATCCCATGAACTTGTTTTTATACCCTTAAAGGTAAGATTGATAATAGGATACTTGTTGTACTCTTTTAAATACTTATCACCTTGCTGCCATATTTTATAGTTTTTATATAGATAGCTCATATCTTCTTTTGTTATTTCAAAATAATACTTTAACATAGACATATTAAGAGTTTTCCCAAACCTTCTAGGCCTTGCTATTAGTATTACTTTTGAGCTGTCATCAATTATTTCTTTTATAAACAAAGTTTTGTCAATAAAATAAAGGTCATTATCTATCAAATCCTTAAAATCATCCACACCAATAGGTTGACGTTTCATTTTCTAACACTCCCTCACCATCTGATGATATTATTATATACAACAATCCCAGCATTATCAATATTGCCGGGGGGCATTAGATAAAAATTCAGATTTCAAGAATTGCACAACCTTTTAACTATTTTCGCCAAACCCAAATACTCTAAAATCCCAACAATCACCCCAGCACTATCAATGATGACATCTCGAACTTCTCCACTCCTACCCAAGACAAAAGTTTGATGGAATTCATCAGATATGGCGTATAGGACACAGATTAGAATAGTTAATATAATTCCTTTAGATCCATAGACTCCACTTCTCCTCATAGCATTCATCACTAATACCCCAAGAACTAAATATAAGAAGAAATGGGCATTTTTCCTTATCAAATGATGTAGACTTTCTATATCTAAATCAGATTCTTTCTTAGGTGTTACCCTTTGAACAATCTGGGTTACAATTTCCGTTACATTGGTACTGATCTCTTCTGACTCAACTGCAGGTTCCGAAGAAAAGTAGAATATCAGTCCTAAGTGAAGTAAAACTAATATCCATGAAATAGTTTTTATTATCTTTTTACTCTTGTAAACTATCCCCATAACCCAACCACCAATCACTAATATAGAATAACCTGCTGATATAGATGCTGATAGCCATTCTACATAACACTAATTCTAATTTTTAAACAAGAAATGTAGTTATATATTCAATTAATGAAAGAGACAAAAACTCTAACAATTTCAAGAAAATTAGCTTTGCTCATGACCTTTCTTGTTCGCCAAAAAAACCCCTATGGTTCCCTTTGCCGGATACTTCGAATCCTGAGCCCTCCTTAAAATCACTTATATTACTATAACAGGATAGGTCTAATTATTTTTAAATATCTACATATTTTATATAGGTTCTTGGTCACTATAAAAACTTAGAATCATGTCATAACCTGCCATGACACAAGTGATATTATGGATAATTGTGTTATAATTTTTTCAATAAATTAACACACGTAGTTTTTCGGCACTAATCACTTAGAACAATCTCTTTTGACTCTTCTAGTTCTAGTGAACTAATACAGCCTTCATCTATATATTTAACACCTTTGCACTTCACATCCTCACCAAAAACACTTACCTTAACATCTGCATTATGAATAGATACACCTGTCACACCTTTTATTGCATCATCTTTTGCCTTAATTTTTATTTTAGCGCCACTTATCTTTACAAATCCTTTATCAATATCCTCTTCATTTGACCTCCTCATGATTATATCTCATGAGGTATTATATTTGTTTAGTGGGAGATTTTTCAACTGAAATCCTGGGGTACTTTTAGATTAACACAAACATCTTTTAAGACACTATACTATTTTCTCAACTACATGACAACTAGTCTAACACCTAGGGGAGGCTTGCTTTCATTGTAGTGAAGCATGCTCTAAATTTATTCAATAAACCCTAATGTCAGGTTTTCGCCTTTCTGATTTCGGAACCTTAAAAGAGTTAATATAGTTTCCTATACCTATGAAAAGTATTAGATTTTCTGCATCTGAGATATCTAGAACTTTGCGAATATTACTCTCTTGAGTAGGAGTTAATGATGCACTTAAAGGAATTGTTGCAATTCCATAATAATGCAAGCTATACAAAAGATTCATCGCATACATACCACCATCTATATAAGGTTGGTTCCTTTCTCTTGGTTTTGCAAAATATCTAGAATCAGTAGTTACTAAGATATATTTATCAATATTATTTCCAAATCCTCTATTTCCATTTTGATTTTTCTCCAATATAGATTTGATCTCACTTTGGGTCACTATTCTTATTTTCCAACCTTGACGATTACAAGCCGAGGGAGTATTTTGAGCTAAGTTAATTGCTTGCTTAATAGTAATAATATCAACTGGAGAAGATGAAAAATCTCTTACGCTATGTCTACTAGCAGAAAATACTTTGAAATCTTCTTTTAGTTTGCCCTCTATTTCTGTCTTAGTTAATTCTATTGACCCACCTAAATTGTTTGCCACACCATTAAGATGTGAGATTCTTTTTTTCAACTCAGTCATATCATAATGTTGACTCTCATGTAATTCAACATATTTGTATAAATTACTTAGTGCAGTCTGGTAGCACTCTGACTCAATTGGGTATTTCAGTTCTTTATATTGTGACATTAATTCAATAAGATTATCTAAAGCTGATTTCCCAAAACCTAACCTAACATTTTGATAAGATAATCCTTTTTCTATTGAATGATATGCTTTTGTTATCCTAGCTTCAAATTGTTCAAAACAATCTAAATTATTGTTTGATCCAAAACTATATTTATTGAATCGCTTATAGTCTGAAACTGTTAATTCTTTTAGCTTTCTATACTCGAGATAAGCTAATATCTTTTTCACAATCGTTTTTGGTATTAATTTTTTAGCCAACTTCTTCATTTTGTAACCCTTTCAGCAAAGTAATATGTTCCTCAATTATTAAATCATCAATAATAATTTGATGATTCCTAAATAATCAAAAGCATATCTTAGTATTAACGATCCAATTATAATAATAAATACACTACCAAGAACCCTTGTAATATAATCCTGCGGTGGAATACCCATTACTTTAAACATCATGCTAAAATATATAATATGAATAATAGCGTATAATATTGCCATAATTCCTAATCCAATATATATATTTTCAAATAAATATTTACCTAATAAACCACCTGTTAAAAACCCAATAATTTGAAATATACTGGCAAGCATAGCGTAATGCTGCTTCTCTATCGTGATTGCTAATCCCAACACAGCGTTCATAAGAAACATAAAGAAGTATTGTAAAGCTAGAATCCGTACAAAGTCTCCGGCAATTTCCCATCCATTTCCTAGAAATATAATCGCAATAACATCCCCAAAAGCCATTAAAAAGATCATAGGAAGTGTTGCAACTTTCATTCCTTTAATAATATTTTTATATACATAGGCACCAAGTGGCTTACCTTCTCTTTGGAGCATTGCGGTAGTTTGAAAAAACACTCTTCCAATAGCCTTTGCGAGCAACGTACTAGGTATTTGGAGAAGCTTAACAGTTATACTGTAGTAGCCTAACAATTTGCTACCCCATAATCTCTGAATAAGTAAAACAGGTAGTTGATTTTTAAAGTTGGCTAAAAAACTTGTTGGCATCTGAAACAAAATGAACCTCTTATTTCTAATCAATGTATTTTTCATTAGCTGTATGTCAGAAGTAAAAAAATATCTTGGTAGATTTCTTTTCATATGAAATAGTGTTATGGTAAGTCCTATAATATAACCTATAAAATATCCATATGTTTTGATTCCAAATATGCCCAATAAAATAGCTATTATTCCATATGAACCATTTTTAATCAGAGGATTTTTCATTAGTATGTCATACTCTCCCTTTCTATTAAGCCAGGTATAACATACTTGAATTTGTTGTGTAATGAATATTATTGAGGAAGTAAGAACAAATAGAAAAACCAAATTTATTTTTATGGCATTTACAAAATTTGCATAACAAAAAGTTACCACAAAAGCCGATATTAAGCTTATAATCGCTACAATAGTAGTTGTGACTTTATAAGTGCTTTCAATGAATTCTTCATCTTCAGTCATTAATGAATTTGTCATACCCAAATCAGAAAATGATTTTATCAAAGTAGCGATCGAATACAATAATGTCCAAACGCCAATTACTGTTGGTCCGTAAATCCTAGTAATTATTGGTAAGGTAATAACAGAAATTAATTGACCTATCAAAGTACCTGTAGATATTTTCGCAATATTTTTTTTATTTTTATTTAATTTCCCCTTTAATTTATTAAACATAATAACACTCAATTAAATGTATATGATTCTTTATCTTCATTTTCTTTAACTCCATTTTTTATATTTCAAATTCTCATACTCAATTACTTATTTGATCTTATTTGATCTTATTTAATCTTTAGTATTTTTTTGACTTTTTCCCTCTGTTCTTTACTTAACTTATTAGATAGATATATTCTTAATTTGGTATATGACTTCAAATAAATGTGCTCATATAAAAATGCTAAAGGTAATAATAGATATGCGAATATTGGAATAGAGACATGTTCTTTCTTAAAATTATTGAATATTTCTTTATAGAATACTCTATTCTTCTTCCTCAGTATCATGAGTGAAAGATTGAAATAACGATTTGAATGATATACACTAAGATTAAACCTATCTTTAACTTGATCCAATGCACTGAATGAATCAATAGCTAATAGAGTTCTTACACACTTTTCACATTTCCCACAATTATCTGGTGGATTACCTGTTGTACATACATACAAATGGTTTAAATAATGTTTATTGTTTAGTAATAACTCAATTTTTTCAAGCCTTGTCATTATTGTGTTAGCCGAAATAAACTTAGTATTTTCATTTGAAATACAATCAAGTAAAAAAGTATCATAGTATGCAGGACTATCAAATGAAGCTTTAAAATTATAAATAGGATAACCCGAAGCATAATAATAAACACTAAACATTTTTTGTAATGCTAACACTACTGAACAACTAAGATATGTGTGTGTTTTAATAAATTTATACTTAGTTACATTACTTACATTAGAGTTGACAAATAAAAGTGGATAGCCAAACTCCTTACTAAAGTTTACAGATTGCTTTCTATACTTGCTAAACTTGTCTTCATTATTGTCTTTATTTCCATAATAACCACTGTTGAATAAAGTGAGCTGATTAATTTTATATTTCCCAATTTCTGAGTCTTTACCATGATATTCTATTGTACTTAATGAATCAACGCCGCAAGATATACCAGTTCCAATTTTTTTTTCAGACTTTAAGACACTATCATCTAAATCACAAATGATATTAATTTTTTTTAAATCTGGATTAATTCTATTCAAAAATGGTATAAGATATTTTATTAAAGAAAAGTATAGTTTCTCTGAAACAGCTTGCTCACATTTAACATCTTCACCTTTACTCATAGCAAATACTAACATAGCTACTAAAAATGCATCTGACTTTTCCTTACATAAATATTCACGGTACTCAATTGGGACGCTATACCAAATATCAAAGTCTTCTTGATATAAACTTATATTCGCTGATAACACTGCATTTCTAGTTTTCTCTTCTATTCTTGGCATTCCTATAGTTATCATTTCATCATCCTCGTTAACTCTTAATAACATCAAAGATATTTTTTGTTTGAACGTCTATTAAGACATCCCCAATAACTCGTGACTCATCTACGTATCTATCTAACATTTTTTCAAACGTATTCTCTAATGATTTGTTATTAGATTCCCTTCTAACATCAGAAATATATGCTTCTTGCTTAAATATTCTTAGTAATTCATAATATTTTGTCGCCCACCCAATTGCTATACAGGGTATTTTATTTTTGTAAGCATGTACAATTGAATGATATCTAGATGCAACAACAAAATTCATGTTTTTAACTATTTCATTAAATTCTATAGAACTATAATCTTTTGCCAAAAAAATCACATGGCTATTGTCTGGATATAATTCATTTAATATATTACATGCGATTACATCTTCACTAGAGTGCCTTATTAGATAGACATTCATACCATGATTTAACGCACTATCTATTGCCTTTCTATAAAGCGAAATAACTTCGTCTTTATTCCCAAATTCAAAATTCTTCATATTAGGTATTATTGCAATACTATTTTGTTTAATAGGTTCAGTAATAGTTTCTGGAATTTGTTCAAAAACGTTATGATAATTAATTTCTTTGTTACGTATTACTAAATCTGGTGATAATATTACATTAGTCAATTTAAAGTTTTGTGTAAGCTCATCAAAACTTTCTTTTTCTCTAGCATATATAACATCACACTTCTCTAAACTAAATTTTATTAACTTCTTCATTAATACGCTCATAATAGATTTATATTTAAAAGGACCGAATGACTGAGGCATTAAATATACTCTTATTCCATACCTTTTAGCTACTCTGATATTCGACAAATAATATAACTGCTTTTTGAGGCCCCAATTTGACCCTAAAGCATACCCACTTACATTTATCATTATGCCCGTATCTTTCAGAATGTTTCGCGCTTCATTGATTTCTTCACTAGATATATTCTTAAGTTTTGAGTATATTCCCATAGAAAAAAAGTATTTAAATATATCTGGTTTAAATGAAAACTTATATTTTCCATCTAAATTGTTTTTATTTTTGTAATCTCCATCAGATAATACAATAATGTTGGAATATGGAAATCTTTTTTTTGCTTCATCTATAGCAGTAAAAAGCATCGCTTGTGCACCTTTGTTAGATAACCCTCCACCTGTTATTATAATATTCTTCGTCATCTTTCAATCCTCCTTATATTTCACTGACCCTTATCATAAGTTCTTAATACTATTATTAATCGATGGTTCTTTTACATCAATTTGAATTCTTACTTTTTAATATTATCCAAATAGTTCTTAGCTACTGTCGACTCTTTAAATTCACTTGCTCTCACTTTAGCCTTATTTTTATATTGATTTAGTTCTTTATCAGTTAATCCAAAAAAATATTCTAAACCTTTTTTCAAATCATCAACATTATCAGGCTCTATTAGCAACCCATTTTTTTTATCGATAATTACTCCATCAATCCCTTCACCTTTACTTCCAATAACAAAACATCCACTTGCCATGGCTTCAATGTAAACAATTCCATATGTCTCGGGCTTACTAACCATAATAAAACAATCACTGTGGCTCATATACTCAAGCACCTTGCTACGTTCCATTCGTGGCATAAACTCTACATAGTTACATAGCCCAAGCTCATTTACTATTTTTTTTAAATCTTCTTCAGAATGTCCAGAACCAATAATTCTAAACTTAAAATCATAATCTGATTTTAAATGTGCTAGTGCTTTTAAAGTTAAGTCAATTTTTTTTAAAGGGATTAAATTTCCAGCATAGAGCAAGGTCCTTATACCTATATCCGTATTTTGATTTCTCGATTCTATATCAAATATGTAATCAGGTGCACCTGAATATACTGGAAACGTAATAATTTTGGAGTTAATATTCTGCTCTAATTTATTTAATATCTTTTTCGATCTATATCCAACTTTCTCAACAGTTGCTGAAATTTTTTCTATTCTTTTAATAGACTTTACATCACAGTTGTGGAATACTGGAATCGGTCTACACGGAATATATTCACGCATTTCCTCTACAATTTGCCATTGTTCAGCACAAAAGTGCACTATAAAATAGTCGGGAATGAAGGTCACTGATTCTAAGGCTCTTAAAATTTTTTCCTTTGCCCCTCTCAATTCATTTTTAAAAATATAATCAGATTTTGGGATATATCTCTTAATTGGTGTGTAAACAATTTTAACCCCATCCATAGTATACATATGACTTTTCATTTTCGACGTACTAAATGGATTAACTAGATTAATATGGTTATGCACGACCACAACATTGTGCCCTAGTGCAACCCACTCTTTAGCAAAGTAATGTACTGCTTTAGTAACTGCAATTTCTTTATCTTTAAATGGATATTGGTTTGAAAAAATCAATATATTCATAAGTCATTTCACCTTTCAAGGCCTAATTATTACTTTAATCAATACTCATTTTATACTGTTCAACTAATTTTTTAAGCATCTTTTTACAGCCAAAATGGAATATATGGCATATGCCCCCGACCTGATCCAGCCAATTCAATCAGAAACATACTTAAAGTGAAAGCGCTAATTATAATCACAAACATTAGTGGTTTTGTTCTTTTACATTTTTTTGGTATTAATCCGAATAAAATAATTTCAAATACTGAAAAGTATAATCCTACTCTACTCAAATTTGACACATAATAACCTGGTACAGTTATTAATAGACCAACAAAATAAATCCTAAAAACCCTTTTATAAAAATCAGGATTATCGAAATCTTTCACTTTATATGAAAAATAAATAAATAACCCAATGAGAATCCTTATCCAAATAATTAAACCTGTGCTTCCATTCCATTTAGAATTATCGATATAATAGCTATATTGAGTAATGAAATTTATCTTGTACTCTAAAAATATTCCAACAATAAGTATAATTGGAGCTAAAAAAATAATTAATACCAACATTTTTCTCTGAGGTCGGTATTTCAGTTTGCTAAATATAATATCAAATAGAGGTATTGCTATGGCAATTACCGCCGTATTGTGAAAAAAACTAGCTCCTAGAACAAATAGTGAGAATTTAACATACTTCATTTCAAAAATGTACTTCGATGCATAAAAAATTATCACAATAGCTAACCACTGACGAATACCACTGAACGTCATAATATAATATGTAGCAGTATATATAAAAACCGCAAACCCAAATGATAGCTTTTCCCTTAAACTCCACAGTCTCAAAATAATTGCTGAATTTATTACTAGAGAGACAACTGTAAGAGTGAATACAGAACCCGGTATTAAAAAAGACGATAAAACACTTATAATTCGTAATCCAGGTTCAGTTGGAAAAGCATTGTAAAGACCGTTTTGCCACCCAAGAATATGTCTAGTGTATTGAAATGTATCCACACCTACACTAGAGCCTCTGATACCCGAAAATATAGAAAGAAATGATATAATAATTAGTAATAAGAAAGAACTAAGTCGGCCATTATTATATCTCGATGCTACTGTGGAAAATATTGTAATAATAACAACAACCAAAATATATAATAATGCAGATGTTGGGTATTCTAAAATATAATTCATTTTTGTTACTCCATTAATTGATCTGTCATAGTAAAATTCAAATTTAGTGTTATCTACTACACACTAATAATCAAAACATCAAGGTTGTTAATTGTTATCGCCATTATGAGCCATAGCTCTGCATGACATAAATTAATGTTATGTTCAAATTTATTTAAATTGCTATGAATGAGTTATACGTTTTTTTTTAACTCAAAACCATAACTAGTCTTTGTAATCTTTCTATACAATAGGTGCATGCTATAAATAAATGCATCTAAGATTCTTACTTCTCGCTTTTTCAGCATATCGACTACTTGATACCATTTTTCTGAACTTGATATCTTAGCACGAAATCTTTGTAAATTTATCATCCTTAATATCTCTTGTTTATCTTCTTCCTTTAATCCCGAAATAATCTCGTTAAAAGAGTTCATATATTTAATAGTTATCTCGTCGAAGTCAACACTATTCTTGTTAAGATTGTCATGCAAATGTATAATTACACCAATGGCATCAGCGTATGCAAGTTTATATTTCAGTAAAATTCTGGTTAGAAATTCCTGGTCTTGATTTCGTTTAAAAGACTCATCAAATCCATTTAAATCCTCGAAAACGGATCTCCTTATCATCAAATTTGACCCTGCAGCGACAAAAAGATTCCTTTTCAACTCTTCAACTAACAAATCACCTTCTCGATCTTCAGTTGAACGCATAAAAACTTTACCATTTTTCATTCTAATATATCGAGTATAACAAGCTCCCCATGACAAATCTTTATTTTCCATGCATTCTACCTGTATTTTAACTTTATCAGGTAAGAATTCATCATCATCATCTAAAAACATAATATAATCCCCATTAGAAACTCTAAATCCTGAATTTCTTGCAGCTGAACCATTTCTATTTTCAGGATGCTTTATATAAATTATCTGGTTGTTCTGTATATAACCTTCCATAACCAACTCAGTTTCTTTTCTTTCCATAGAATCTGGCGAGTTATCATCTACAACAATAATTTCAATATGTTCATATGTTTGATTCAACGCTGAATTTATTGCACGCGATAAAGTGTCAGCCCTCTTATATGTTGGGATTATTACACTTACCAATTTATTCACGATAACACTCCTCTAATTATCCCATTTCACGTTATTTTTGATCATTCTAAACTTCCCGCTTACCTCTCTAGGGATTTCATTTATATGCTCAATCATAATTTTTGTTTCAGTTCCAAATTTATGTTCAAATTCATCTTTCAACAATTCATCATATTCTGTCCTATATAGTCTTTTGTCAACTTCAAGAAGAATCTTAACTTCATCCATCTGGTCTTGAATTATTTGGGCTCTAACTAATGCATTCGGCATATTCTTAAATAAATTAGAAATATTTCCTCCGTTTATTCTTGCTCCTTTTGCAGTATATAAAAAGTCCAGTTTTCTTCCTTGAATCTCTTTTACTATAGGAGACGCATTACCACAAGAACAATTCGTGAAATCAGTATCAATTTTCATTGAATCCCCAATTCTGTATCTAATTAATGGTGTGCCGTGAGTAGTAAAACTTGTTACAAGAATCTCACCATTGTCAGTATCTAATTCTTCAAATACACCAGTAGCTAGTTCTAAGTGAAGCACTTGATTCTCACATTCTGTAACAAACGGAGCACCTTCACTTGACGCATACTGATCATATACCTTACATTTAAAAACCCTTTCTAATAAGTCTCGCCCTGGCTTTGTTAAGGTTTCTGATGTAGGAAATATTGCTATGGGTTGAAATTCTAATTTTATATTATGTCTTTCGATATAGCTAGCTATGTCGCAAATTGACATAAAGAAACCGTCAATTGCATGTGGCTTGAACTTATTCAGATTATTAACATACCCCCCCATATTATCTTCTGTAATATGAAAAGACGAATAGATCATTTGCTTACAAGCTGCATTATATCTCCAAAAAAACTTTCTCTTTTGTTTAGGTGGAATAATATGTTTACCATTAAAAGTTGCTCTTCTCATCTTTAAATGCTCAAATCCAACTCTCGATTTAAAGTGGTCTAATACAGCCATTCTTTTCATCATATCTTCTGGAGTCATTAATACAACAAGAGATTTACCGGTTGTTCCACCTGTATGACCTTCAACAGCACCTTTGGAATGAACTGTGAACACTTCATTGATATTTTTACGTAGCATTTCTTTATCAACAATTGGGAGTTTCTTTAAATCTTGAATACCTTGAATCTCATCCATATCAATGTTCTTATAAAGATTATTATAAAATTTACTCTTCTCATTAGCATGCTTAATAAACTTGAGTAGTTCTTTTTCTTGATAGTCAAGTTTTTCTTTAAGTGACAATTTATCAAAGTTATTTAGAACTGATTTATACTTATAATAGGCTCTGCCGTATCTCGCTCTATTCCTTTGGTATCCTGATATAGTTACCATCAAGTTTTGAAGGGAAATCGGAGATTTATCATATACTTTTTCTAAAAGTCCCATCACATATTCTCCTTATACCATTCTATTGCAGCTCTAATTCCTCTTTCAAAACTCCAACTTGGATCATAGCCTAGCATCTCTTTAGCTTTGCCAATATCAGCATTGCTATGCTTTATATCACCTTTTCTATCTGGTCCAAAGATTGGTTCTATATCCTTCCCAAGAGCCTTACAAAGAGAATTATAAACATCAATTAAATACTCTCTTCCGCCATAAGCGATATTAAAGGCTTCACCTGCAACTTCAGATGATGCTTTACATGCTTTCAGATTTGCTTCAATCACATTTTCAATATAAGTAAAATCTCTACTTTGCTTTCCATCACCGTTTATAATTGGTTGCTCATAATTTAGTAATTGTTTAATGAACTTAGGAATAACTGCAGCATAGGCTCCTTTTGGATCTTGTCTTTTACCAAAAACGTTAAAATATCTTAATCCGTAAGTGTCTAGGCCGTAGAGTTTTGTATAAAGCTTTCCGTATTCTTCATCAACCATTTTGGTCAAAGCATATGGTGATAATAAGTTTCCTTCTCTACCTTCTTGTTTAGGTAGGTTCGGTTCATCTCCATACACAGATGAACTGGATGCATAGACAAACCTCTTAACACCGTTTTGTCTAGCTGCTTCCATCATGTTAAGCGTTCCTCTAATATTAATTTCTGCATATAATAATGGCATTTCAATACTTCTCGGAACACTACCCCAAGCTGCCTGATTTAGTACATAATCTACACCTTTACAAGCCTTCATACATAAATCTACGTCCCTAATATCACCTTTTATAAATGTGTAATTAGGATTATCTATGAACAAGTCCACATTGGCTTGTTTACCATTAGAAAGATCATCTAAACATCTAACCTTATAACCTTTATCTAATAAAACTTCGCACAAGTTGGAGCCAATAAAACCAGCTCCCCCCGTTACGAGAAATACACTGTCATTTTCAAACGTTATATTTTCATATCCCATGGCTTGTGCTACCTCTCATTACAATCTCCAATATTTATATCCCGCTGCTTCATACTCTTTTCTATCTAAGATTCCTTTGATATCAAGCAATACTTTGTTTTCATTAGATCCTTCTTTAAACATTTTATTGAAGTTTTCTTGAGTGAACTTTAAGAATTGATCGTGTCCAACTGCAACAACGATTGCATCCATTTCATTAATGGCTTCTACTGAATCAAATACTAATCCATACTCATGTTTTGCCTCTTCAACATCAGCTTCTGGATCTGCAATCATAGGTTGTAAGTCATATTCTTTAAGTTCATTGACAATATCAATAACCCTGGTGTTTCTTGTATCAGGGCAGTTCTCTTTAAATGTAAATCCTAAAATTGCTACTTTTGCATCCTTAACTGGCACATCTGCTTTAATGAGGTTCTTTATTAAATTCTCAACAACATATTTGCCCATATCATCATTGATTCTTCTTCCTGAAAGAATAATTTGTGAATGGTATCCTAGCTGCTCAGCTTTATATGTGAGGTAATAAGGATCTACACCGATACAATGTCCACCAACAAGTCCAGGGAAAAAGTTAAGGAAGTTCCACTTAGTGCCTGCATCTTTAAGAACTGCTTTTGTATCAATGCCCATCTTATTAAAGATGATAGAAAGCTCATTCATAAATGCGATATTAATATCTCTCTGTGAGTTCTCAATAACCTTGGCTGCTTCAGCCACTTTTATTGACTCTGCTCTATGTACTCCGGCATCAACCACAAGCTCGTACACTTTTGCAATAATATCAAGTGATTCTTCATCCATACCAGATACAACTTTAACGATTGTCTCAAGTCTATGCACTTTATCACCAGGATTAATTCTTTCAGGAGAGTACCCTACTTTGAAATCTTCACCACATTTCATTCCTGATTCTTTTTCAAGAATTGGTATACATATTTCTTCTGTAACACCTGGATAAACAGTAGATTCAAATACAACAATGGATCCCTTAATAAGATTTCTTCCTACCGTTCTACTTGCTGATTCTACTGGTCTTAAGTCGGGTGTATGATCTGCATTTACAGGAGTAGGAACTGCAACTATATGAAACTTGGCTTCTTTAAGTTTGCTCTCATCAGCTGTGAATTCTACTGTTGTTTCTTTTATCACATCATCTCCAACTTCTTTAGTTGGATCTATTCCTTTTTTGTATAATTCAACCTTCTCTTTACTGATATCAAACCCTATAACATCTGCTTTTTTTGCAAATGCAACCGCAATCGGCATACCTACATAACCAAGACCTACTAGTGAAATTTTTTCTTCTCTGTTTTTGATTTTTTTGTATAAGTTCATTTTGATTACTCCTTCTCACTATATTAATTGCATAGTTTTCATAATAGATTTATTAACAATATTTACATCATACTTTTCTTTAGCAAGTTTCAAACTACGTTCTGCCATAGTACTATTCGCTTCTTGATTTTCTACTAGATTTATCATCTTATCAACTAAGCCATTGATGTCTTTAACAGACACGAGGAACCCATTATATCCATCTGATACAGTTTCTCTACATCCAGGAGCATCACTTGTGATAATAGATCTTCCAATAGCCATAGCTTCAAGGACGGTCTTCGGTGTTCCTTCATGATAGGATGGCAGAACATAAGTGCTACACTGTTTCAAATATGGTCTAACATCGGTCTGCTCTCCAAAATACTCAATGATACCCTGCTCAATAAACGGCTGCAACTCTTCTGGCTGTATTGCCGATGGATTGCTATCATAAGGTCCCACAAGCAAGCATCTTACTTCAGGATATTCAGTCTTAACTCTTTTGCAGGCTTCCAAATACTCCATTACACCTTTATCTTTAATTAACCTACCGATAAACAAGAATGCTGGTGTATCAGGCAAAGGTTCTGGTCTAAACTTTTCAAGGTTCACACCTGATCCATTAATAATCACAATTTTATCTTTTTTAATAAGTCCGTTATTTATAAACTCATTTTTATCATCATTATTTTGAAAAAATACCTTCTTACTTACATTACATGCTAATCTATACTCAGTCTTCATTATTGTTTTGATTATTTTATTCTTAAGACCTTCTCCCCTAAAAATCGATCCAAGACCTGCTATCAGTGGATATATTTCAGTAATGCCATTAGCTTTTGCTGCAAGACTTCCGTAAACTACTGTTTTTGCCTGGTATGCAAATATTTTGTCTGGCCTTTCTTCTTTCATAAACTGCTTAAGCTCTCGATATGTCCTTAAATCACTAAATGGATTTATTCCATTTCTTTCTACAAAGAGTTGCTTGTATTGAATCCCATATTCTTCAAACTTACTCTTCCAGTTTGATTCGGGTTCTGGTCCAAAAGCAATAACGAAATGTCCATGTTTAATAAAATCTTTCATCATATCCATACGAAACCAAAATAGTGATGACGTATGGCTTGAGAGTACAGCTATTTTCATATTGTCAATCCTACTTTCATCACTTATTTACTTCTTTAAGTACTGATTCACTTCAATTTGAATACCCTCTTCAAAACTCATCGGACTATAGTTGAAATCTTTCTTAGCCTCAGCATGAGGATAACTTCTGTCCTCACCCATACGTTGAACTCTTTCTACATAATCTATTTTTCCAAGAGTCAGGACCTTTGCTATTTGGGCAAGTACTACCCCGAGTTCTAAAGAAACACTTACAAAGGTTGTTTTCTTGTTAAGGTTATTGCTTATTATCTTAAAGACTTCTATCATCTGTAGAGGCTTTTCACCTGATAGGTCATATACTTTTCCAACTGTTTTTTCAGGAGACATAAAAACTGTAAAGAATGCTTTTCCCAAGTCTCTAGCGTTAACCGGCTGTATTAAACTCTTGCCACCGTTAATGATTGGCATAATTCTTAATCTATCTATCATCTTTATAAACTTACTCATATTGCTATCACACAGATCACCATAGATCATAGTTGGTCTAACAATCGTAACTTTTGTAAGGCAGTTTGGGTCTGAAGTCAATTCAGAAACTTTCTTTTCTACGTCTTTATAGCCTTGTGAAGCATATTTGAAGTTTGAATATATCCCTGTTGTATGCACTAAGATTGCTCGCTTTACATTGTTCTGGATAGCTACTTCCACAATCATCAGCGAGTGATGAATGTTGTAGATGTGCATGATATTGTCCACACCATTTATAGCTTCCTTAATAAAGTTCTTATCATTGAGGTCCCCATAAACCTTCTCAATATTTAATCCGCTGTTATCCAACATTGAAGTGTCAGATGTTTCCCTAACGATGCAGCGGATTGGTCCTTCATATTTATGATCAATAAGTTCCTGTAAGAAATATCTACCTGTATGTCCCGTAATTCCTGTCACTAATAGCATCTGCTCCCCCCTAATGTTTCACTGACTTTTTATCAGCTTTTTTTGTTCCAGTCTCACCTTCAACAACACCATCACTTCTAAGAACACTAAATATCGTCCCAAAGAAGCATCTAACATCCATCAGAAGACCAATCTTCTCTGCGTACTCTCCATCAAGTCTCGCCTTCACATCAATCTCAAGTTCATCTCTACCATTAATCTGCGCCCATCCTGTAAGACCAACAGGCAAATCATTAGCACCGTACTTATCTCTTTCTTCAATCAGATCATACTGATTCCAGAGAGCAGGTCTTGGGCCGATGATGCTCATCTCGCCTTTGAAGATATTAATGATTTGAGGTAGCTCGTCTAAAGATGTTTTACGTAGGAACTTCCCTACCTTTGTAATCCACTGATCCGGATTTTCTAACAGATGTGTTGGCGTGTCCTTAGGTGTATCAATTCTCATAGTTCTAAACTTCAATATATGAAAATGACTCTTATCGATCCCGACTCTCTTCTGTTTAAAGAGAACAGGCCCAGGGGAGTCAACCTTGATCGCAATTATAAGTACTAAAAAAACAGGAGATAATATGATAAGTCCAAGTGTTGAAAGTATGATATCTATTAATCTTTTGATTTTCAAGTAAACCATGATATGTTTCCTCCTGCTTCGATTATGTTTGTTTATGGTGTACTAGACACCTTGATTTGTTGATCTATATGTAGTAATTTGATTGATTTCCAGTACTATATCTTGCATAATTTCTAGGTTCTTCCGCATAATTGGCGTCCAGCGATAGTTCGTTAATTTATGTTAATCGGTGAATGCTAGAAAACAGCCTTTCTAACATGAATAATACCTGCGATATGTTTTTTATTCTTACAATTCCGCCAATTATGAGGAAGAACCAATTTCTACTTATGATTGGATGCTTAGACGTGTAATGCTTCTGTAACATTAGTACATTTTTCAGTTATGCTTAAACCCTTGATATTACTGACTTACATCCTCTTTATCCTTTCACCATACTCACGTCGTTTTTTTCTAGGATAAACACATTTTTGCTTTTTATCAACCACCATCTTGCTACGCCATTGATATTACAAGCTTTCAACAGTGGTCGATGTTTTTCAATCTACCACTGTTGCGAAAAACGCCTATTCAATATATTGTATGTGCACACTGATTCTCCGCTATATATAGTTATACTAAGAGCATACTCACGTCGCTAAATAATAAAGAATCACTTAATAGTACTGAATAATAGCATCTCAACCATAACTCATGTATTTCTTGTCCCTAAATTCTCTAAAAACGCAATAGTATTTTTTTAGCAAGATTTGATAGTTTATAAATAATAAACTAATATTTAGAATGCTTGCAGCAATAGAAAAAATTTTGAATTAAAAAAACAAAATTCTTATTATATAAACAGTGTATTGGGCCGAAACACCAAAAGCACTATATAGTTGATACAATGTTATACTATTCACATCATTACAAAAGTGTTAATCTTTTTTATATAAATTAACTCGTGTAACACTTTTATATTAAATTTAATAGTATGTATAAGGTAATCCATTAAAATCAGAATATATATCTTGCAATTTTTCACCATAAATTATAGACCCCAAAATTATTGCTACTATAATTTTTTAAAAACCTTTATTCTATCTGATTTCTCTTTTAAGAAAGTAGGAGATCCAATTGAATACATTAAAAAAATTTGACTACTGGTATGCATTATTTACTATTACTGGTGAAGAAGATAATGTAGGAGAAAGAGTTCGTTATAGATTAAAGAATTCTAATATTAAAGTTATTGTACCGAAAAGAAAACTTCGAGAAAGAAAAAATGGCATCTGGAGCCATAAAATTCGTACTCTTTTTCCAGGATATATATTTCTAAAGGGTTTTATGAGCTTTGACGAATACTACCTATTAAAAAATATACCTGGACTTATAGAAGTTCTCAAGAATGACTACGAACCTTATATTATTGATAAAAAAGAAATGCAAATAATAGAAACACTTATAAATAATGATGAGGTAATTGAACCATCAAGCGCAATATTATACGGAAACAGAGTTATCATAAAAGATGGTCCTCTTCTAGGTTTAGAAGGTAAAATCGCATCTGTTAATAGAAGGAAAGGGCGTGTAAAAGTACGTTTTAGTTTTAATGGAACAGAAAAACTTGTTGAACTATCAATCTCTTTTTTAGAGGCAGTACAATCTTAACTATAGAACCTCTATTCCCCGAATTATAGCATAGACAAGTAAAATAGCCACTTGTACAGCATTTGTATAGGCTAATTTTTAGCATATACAAAATAATTATTTATTTCCAATCCCAGTGATTGTGAGTCTTTTGGTTTGTCTACGCTAAATTAAAGTAGAATTTAGGATAGAATATAATTTATTACTATGATATAAGCGGAATTAAAGAATGGATATTTAAAATTTCATATATATGAGAATCAAACGTCTCCTTCTTAGCAAAAAATACAAAAACAAAACTAAAGAGAAGATTGATTATGTCAAGACTATAAAAAGCAGGTAAAGCAATTAATTAAGAAAATCTTTTCTTACACTCCAACTTCAAACGAATACCCAAGTTCTTCTAATGTTTGATTATTTTTTATTCCACCCGAAGGTGTATCAGGTACAATTTCAATAGAAAACTCTTCTTCCGATAATTCATTTAATCCGTTAATATTACATTCATTCATTGTTTTCTCTCCTATGCCACAATTAATCTATTAGTTCGTTGAGACTTTTTTTGATGATTTTTCTGACCTTTGTAAATTGAATCATTTTGTAAGTGAATAACAGACAGTTTGTATTTCTAATACTTCAGGTAATTCTTTAATAAATAGTCAATTCCGGTTTCAAAAAATTAGATTTGAGACTTGAATATAATATAGGTTATCTTTACAACCGCCTTATCTTTATTATTAGGTTATTCAAACAATTAATTTCTTGTTACAAATTATTCTGATATTTCGGAACTATCTTTTTAATAAAACCTATTACTTTTATATTATCCTCCAAATTCTCAACTACGAACGATTTTATTTCCTGCATGTACCTATCAAAATCAATTTCCTTAGTCTTTTCAACAAATATCTTATCATTTTGGGTTATTTCCACCCCATCCTCTGAAATTAACAACTCCTCATAAAACTTTTCACCAGGTCTTAGCCCCACATACTCAAAGTCAATATCAACACCTAGCTCCAATCCCGACAAAGAAATCAACGACTTAGCAAGATCAATAATCTTAACTGGTTCTCCCATATCAAGCACAAATATCTCTCCCCCTTCCATCATCGCCCCAGATTGAATGACAAGGCTTACCGCCTCAGGTATAGTCATAAAATACCGAGTTACTTCCGGGTGGGTTATTGTTATAGGACCTCCATATTCAATTTGCTTTTTAAAAAGTGGAATAACACTTCCATTACTGCCTAATACATTGCCAAACCTTACAGCTGAAAATTTTGTATGGCTTACACTGTTCATATATTGTATTATCAACTCGGCAATTCTTTTTGTGGCTCCCATTATACTTGTTGGATTAACCGCTTTGTCGGTAGATATGAGCACAAACTTTTTGCAATTGTATTTGTGAGCACATTCGGCAAGGTTTAAAGTACCAAATACATTGTTCTTAACAGCTTCCTGAGGATTGAATTCCATAAGCGGAACATGCTTATGAGCTGCCGCATGAAACACTATCTCAGGCTTATATTGTGAAAAAACATAATCTAATCTTTTTTTGTCTCGTATAGAGCCTATTATCACTTTTATATCCAGTTCATCTTTATATTTCTGTAACAACTCGTTTTGAAGGTCATAAGCACTATTTTCATATATATCAAATACCAGAAGACTTTTAGGTTCATATGACGCTATTTGTCTACAAAGTTCAGAACCAATAGACCCTCCTCCCCCTGTTACTAAAATAGTTTCGCCTTTAAGGTATCCTGATATTTCTTCTACAGAGAGTGCAATTTCATCCCTTTGCAATAGATCTTCAACTGTAACATCTCGAATTTCTTTAATACTCACTTCTCCATTTACCAAACTATATACACTTGGTAATACCTTTAGTTTGCATCCGGTCTTTTGACATATATCTATAATCTCCAGCGTTTCTTTTCTAGTAATGGAAGGTATGGCTAAAACTATTTCTTCAACCCCCATATCTATTGCAGTCTTTATAATTTTTCTCCTTCCCCCTACCACAAGAACACCGTTTATTTGCGTATTGTGCTTTTTATGGTCATCATCAACCGCAACTACTGGTTCATAAATGCTGCGTTTATTATTCTTCATTTCCTTAATCAAAAGCGATGCAGCTTCACCGGCACCTATAATCATAATTCTTTTTTTATAAGAAATTTTTTTGTTTCTTATTTTTAAATTCCTTATTACTCTACTACTATATCTGACTCCTCCTACCAATAAAAATGTAATCATCCAACTTATAATATAAACCGAAATAGGGTATAACACCTCAAAGCAGACAGCAAAAAGGCATTGTAAAATTGTTGTTGTTATAGTTGCAAAAAATATCCTTATAAGTTCTTCAACACTTGCATAAGTCCATAACATTGAATAAATACCAAATAGAAAGTATACAAATACACTTAATACAGTTGTAAAAATAAAAACCAAAGGAAGTGTTCTCAAAAAACCCCCTGGAACATTTGCATCAAACTTTATCATAAGTCCAATACATAAAGCCATATTTACAAACATACAATCTAAAAGTAAAAAAACTCTATTGTTAAAATTCTTCAAATTGATTACCTCCAATTCTCCCCTACACTACAAACCAACATTTATATATCTATAATACGTGACATATCTGCTGATATATATTTTTCTTGAAAAACATTTTACACACTTAAGGCAGTTTGAAAAAATAACCTATACTGTATTTAGGTCATAAAACCTATCAACCTAAGTTTTTTGAAACCGCATTTGACCAGTAATTTTTTTGGAATTACTTAATTCTATTTTTCGAGAAATAATATACGTCTGACTGTAAAAATCAAACGATATACTGTAATGATCTTCTTGACTTTTATAAAGTATGATTTATATTATGTAACATTAGTAAAATATGTTAATCAAAAAAAGTAATTGCGGGCAGTAATAATTATCGTATTTTTTATGTGAATTGATGGAACACAACCCACCTATAAAGAGTACTATGATAATAGAATAATTGTTAATTGTTATAGAAAGGAGAATTATATATGTTACTTGCCATTATCTTAATCCTACTGCTCATAGTTCCAGGATTTATTGCAGAGAGGTTGTTCCATCTAATATCACGTTGTAAAACAAAATTTGGAATAGTTACCGCACTGATATTTGATTTATTTATTTTTATAATCAATATTATCGGATTGTATTATTTTGAAGCTATTCGCACCGTACAAGACCTTCTTTTCCATTTCAACTGCTTAAGTTTTTGCAGAAAATATGGACTACTAAGTATTTTAGTTGCAATAATACTTGGTGTCATATTTGGAATAATCTTTAGATGCATTTGTAGAAAATGCCACAGGCTCGAAAGTAAAGATTAAGCATAGAAAATGCTCAAGCCGCAATACAACATGAAAACGTCGTAATTGCGGCTTGAGAAATTAATCTTCTTAAAGTAAATATTATTAATAAAAATAATTTGAAAAGGTGATTTTTAGTGGAACTCAAACAGTTTTTGATAATGATAAGAAAAAAAATAGTATTTATAGTTTTGATTCCTATTCTTATTTCAATTATAGCTGCTTTAGTAAGTGTATTTTTAATCACACCAACATATGAAGCATCTTCAACGCTTTACATAACTCCTCAAAAATCTGTTTCAGAAGGGGAAGTAACTTATCAGGAAATAATTACAAACCAGCAATTAGTCAAGGACTATAGGGAACTTATAAAAAGCAGACTTATAACCAAAGCAGTTTTAGAAAAACTCCAAATACAAGATATTACATCTACTGAACTTTCAAATAGAATCAAAGTAAATTCAAAAAATGACACTAGAATATTGGAAATAAAAGTGGAAGATATATATCCTGTCAGATGTACAAATCTTTCTAATAAATTGTGCGAAGTTTTTATAGATCAAGCTCCTAGCATTGCTAAAGCAAATAACATAAGCATAGTAGATACCGCCCAAGTGCCAAACACACCTGTTAAACCAAACCCTACACTTTATACAATGATAGCTTTTATATTAAGCCTTATGGCAACTGTAGGATTATTTTATTTGCTTGAATTAATAAATGAAACTATCAAAACATCTGAAGATATAGAAACATATTTAGAGCTAAATGTACTTGGGACTATACCTTCATTTAACATTAAATAGGAGGTGCTGTAATTGCCAGAAATAAGTTATGTTGTTAAGTATGATTTAAATGAAACAGTGCAAGAGGCATATAAAGTTTTAAGGGCAAATATTCAATTTTGTGAATCAAACCAAAAAATCAAAACTTTAGCCATTACAAGTTACGGCCCAGGTGAAGGAAAATCAACAACATCGATAAATCTCGGAATTTCTATGGCTAAAGCTGGAGCGAATGTTTTGTATGTTGATGCAGATATACGAAAACCTATGCCTTTCAAATACTTTATGAGCAGCAATTTAAAGGGCCTTACAAACTATATCCTAGGCCAGGTAAAGCTTGAGGAAGTAATAAACAAAACTGATATTGAAGGCTTTAGCTTTATAACCTGTGGCATTAAAAGCAACAATCCCGGAGAACTTATAACATCTGATAAATTCAGCAACTTTATTCACGAAGTACAAGAGCTTTATGACACGGTTATTATTGACACTCCACCCTTAGGAAGTGTTATAGATGCTGCCGTCATTTCATCCCAGGTTGATGGAACAATTATTGTAATTGAAGCAAATACCGTAAAATGTTCAAATGCCTTGAGAATGAAGGACCAACTTATAAAGGCCAACGCCAATATATTAGGCACCGTCTTAAATAAAATAAACAAATCCGAATACAAAAGTTATTATGGGAGTTATGACTATTATAACTCCGAAAAAAAATACATAAAAAAGTGGACCGAATTAATTAAAGATTTAAAGAGGGGAAAATATGATTGATATACATTGTCATATTATTTTTGGAGTGGATGACGGACCTTCAACAATTAAAGATTCTGTAAGAATGGTGCTAGAAGCCGAAAAGCTAGGAGTGGACAAAATTATTGTTACCCCTCATTACAATAAAAACATTTATAATTCTGATAAAGTCCTTGAAAATTTCTATAAAGTTAAATCCAGGATAAAAGGCTTTGGCGTAGAATTATTTTTAGGTTATGAGGTATTTTTAGTATCTTCAATTAATGATATCCTTTTAAAAAAGGACAAATACACACTAAATAAGTCTAAGTACTTACTATTCGAGCTTCCCTTTGATATAATGCCCATTAATATTAATGACGTGATTTTAAAGCTGCACTCGGAAGGTATAATTCCGGTTATAGCACACCCTGAAAGAAACATGTACTTTGTAAGAGGTATACAAAAATTTATTGAGTTGATAGAGACAGGGTGCCTTGTTCAATTAGATGCTAAAAGCATAGTTGGAGTCTATGGCTCAAACGTAAAGAAATTTGCCAAAAAGCTTATTGACATGAACTTGGTACAATTTGTAGCTTCCGATGCTCATACCCCCGAAGATTATGAATTCTATAGAAAATCATATAATATAGTTAAAAATTGGGCTGGAGAAGAATATTGTGACAAAATATTCACCTATAATCAAAATGTTATTATTACTCCTCCAATTTCACAAGTGGTATTTAAAGAATAAGTCAAAATCAAAAAATAACTGATTAACCGGAGTTTTAAAAAACTTGGTTTTACATTTTTTGCACACCAAAAATAATGTTCCTATGCTTGGAAACTTTAAAAGCTTCGATAATGGGCTATGCAACTGAAATACCGAACATGTATTTTCTTAAAACTCCCTAAAATCATTATATATTACATGTAACACTTAAAACTCTCCATTCATATTTTAAAGTAGACATAATATTTTATATATGAAGGAGATGCTTGTGCTTGAAAAAATTATGCTTTATTATTATCTCAATTATAGTGCTTTTTTCTCTCAGTATGACAATATTTGCATCGAGAATGTGCACTGTAATGCCAGGCAACGATGACCCGTCTGTGGCACCTGTGGGATATGTGTACTACAAATTTGATACAGGTGTTGTAGGAACTTATAACCAACTTTTTGATGCCATGGGTAACCCCAACTCTACCGGGCCAATATCTATTACAATGACCATTGAAAATGACCTTAACAATTACACAAAAGTATCTTGGGAAAGCAATATACCCATCTATTCAGTTATTGTGAAAGGTGGACCAAATTATAATCAATGCTTTTATTCTCCACCTGCTACTTCTGATACAGATTTAACAGCACCTGTTAATCCTACAAATGGATTACCTTATAATGTGAGTCACGTGTCGTTTATTTTTCTACCTATGACACCACCTTCACCTACACCTACTGTTACAGCATCACCAACTATTCAACCAACAAGTACACCCATTGTTCCGACACCTACTTGTCCCCCTAAACCTCCATGTTCAATACTCTCCTTTATCATAATTATAGTATTGATATTTTTGGGACTACTCTTGTTGGCAGTAGCAGCATTTTATTTATATCTCTACTGTAAGAAACACAAACATTGCTGCAAAAAGAAAAAGCCCCCAAGAAACTAAGTGAACTCATTTAGCTAAAACCAAACATCAGGGCTTCAAATTGAGATTCAACTCTATCTGGAAAAATATAAAAAAACTCCACCTCATAGAAAGCGGAGTCTTAGGACTGAGCAAAATCAAAAAATAACTGATCAACTGGAGTTTCAAAAATTTGATTAGCATTTTTTGCAAAGCAAAATAGGAAGGTAATATTCATTTATTATCTTCCTGTTTGTGTATTCTGAACATATACTCTACACCTCTATACCACTAAACAACTTTACACCCTTTGTTGAAATAAGCTTATATAAAATAGCATCAATAATTCCAAAGCTGCCAATAATAATACCAAAAGTCGTCAAAGCACCGAATCTCAATACAACAGAACCTACAATAACAGCTATTGCAAAAATCATACCTATAAGCATATGGAACAAGGGATTTAGGTTTTGTTTCACTGCCTTTTGCTCATTATCCCAATTGAGTTTCGGATGGAATAAATCAATCATAACCCCAATAAAAGACATGCAAACTATGCCAAATAAACTCATAACAACTATCATAAATATAAAATTAAGAGGTATACCTAAAAATATCGTTGCAACTATAAGAATTGCAATTATTCCTATGAGGGAAATAATAGTTCCCGAAAGCGCTTTAGCCATTATTTGAGTTTTAAAGGAAGTCGGTAGATATTTGCTTATATATAGGTTTTGGCCTTCTCTTGATATAGAAGTTGATGTTATAGAATTAATAGTTGAAATTATCATTGCTACACCAAACCCAACTGCAACAATAACACCTCCAAAACCTCCATTGTTTAAAGCTCCTCTAATAGCAGCCAACTCACCAACACCCTCAGAGTTAGTTATAAACGGTATAATTATAAGTATAGGAAACAAAAAAGTAACCAGAATACAATTCATAAAATATATAGGAGTTCTAAAAAGAAGTTTCAGCTCTTTTATTGTATACGCCTTCAATTTTGACTGACGTACGCTGACCCTGCTAAGTTCGTCGCTACTAAACTTCTTTCTTTTTGCTGCGTTTTCAGAAATACCAATTACGCCCCTAAAATATAGCAACTCTGCAATATACAAAAATATCATGTAACTTACTGCCGTTATTAAAATAAAAATAAAAAGATTCGTTATTCCATGAATATTTGAATTATTAGAAATACTAAGGGCTGCAAATTTCGAACTAGGAAATATCCCTGTAACAAATTCAACCATAGAGTTCTGTCCCTTACTAAACAACTCCTGAAGCTGTTGAGGATCCACACTCTTTGAAGCAAAATTCTGTATTACAGTATTAAACCCGATAGCCATAAACATCGCTATCAGACCACCTACCAGTCTAAAGCGGTCACGATTCTTAGCTATTCCTGTAAACCTCATAACTAACATAACTATAATTGATGCAACAGAAAGAGGAACAATAGGTACAAGAATAAAAACCAAAAACGCATAAACATAATACAAAAAGGACGGCCCACTTTTATAGGCATATACAATAAATATAGGCAACAGTAAAAATATTTCTGTTATATATTCATAAACCACTGTAACTAAAAATTTTGCTCCAAGTATCTCAGATGGTTTTACTGGAAGTGGTAAAAGATTCTCCACATCATCGGAATAGTAAAAAATATTAATAACATAAAACACGCCAAAGAAAAAAATTGTAAATGAAGACACTGCGATTCCAAGACCTAAAATAATATCCTGCTGCTCAATAGGCTCCAAGACATTATACATCGTTGAAATAAGCACAGATAAACTCACAAAAATAGGAATTAGACACACACCTATTAATATTGCAAATATTATCTTTTTGACTTTCTGTTTTCCCGTTGCTTTTGTACCAAAACCATTTTTCAGTAAGGTTTTGGTGAGTATAAGTAATTTTTTATTGTTCATTTTCAGTCAACTCCAAAAACATTTTTTCAAAAGATTCACTATTTTTGAAATGCTCTCGCATATCATCAATGTTTCCTGCATAAAGAATCTTTCCCTTATTTATAATCGCCAATTTATCACATAATTTTTCAGCAACTTCAAGCACATGAGTTGAGAAAAACACTGTATTACCTTCAGCTGCATGTTCTCTCATCATTTCCTTTAAAGTAAAGGAGGATTTTGGATCAAGACCTGTCATTGGCTCATCTAAAATCCAAACAGGAGGATTATGTATTAATACACCCATAATAACAATTTTTTGCCTCATTCCATGAGAATAACTTTGTATATTGTCACCTAGAGCACCAGACATTTCAAATCTTTTGGCGAGACTCTCTATACGCTGTTTTCTGTCAGCATCTGAAACATCGTACATATCCGCCATAAAATTAAGGTATTCAAGTCCCTTCAACCTTAAAAATATATTTGGATCATCCGGAACAAACCCAAACTTCATTTTTGCATCTATAGGATTTTCATTTATATCTATATCATTTATTTTGATATTTCCGCTATCGGGTCTTAAAATACCTGTTATCATTTTTATCGTCGTAGTTTTGCCGGCACCGTTGGGTCCTAAAAATCCAAATATCTCACCGTCCTGTATTGTAATGCTTAGGTCATCAACAGCTTTAATTGTCCCACTATAGGTCTTTGTCACATTTTTAAGTTCTATCATATTGATTATCTCCTCAACTAAGTTATATTTTACATTTTAAACAATTTTCGTCATAATGTAAACTACTTTTTGTATGGGGGTGCATATTTTAATCGTGAGGCATATTATGGAAATAACATCTTCGTAGAGGCTTAGAGAATGTTAACGAAGCGAAGGATTAGTCGAATCACTTTTCTTCTTAGTAGCGAGTTTTGATTCGACCCGTAGAAAGTTTACATTATCTTAGCCTAGGTTGCATAGGCAGCAGTGTAGCGTAGCAAAACGACCAGCCTCGGAGCTTTAGTTATTGGAATAATATAGTCCACGATGATTAAATACACCCTTGTATGGATAGTATGGGTAGATGATAAAATTCACTCCAAAACTATGCTATCCTCGGTTCCGTCAAGTCGCATTTTATAAACTTTTGAATTGTCACTATTATTGTGATAATATAGCCAATCGTCATAAATACCTATTATAGTACTGTCTGAACTATTTAATCTTGTTCTATCGCTCCCATCCACGTTGATTTTAAACAAGCTGTTTGCTTCATCTTCATTGACGTAATAAATCCAATCATTGATTACTCTTTCTAGAGGAGCATAAGAATAAGTCAAATATCCTGAAGCACTCGAGTATGAAAAACCTGAAGGTGTATCAAAACCAATCCTCTTATTCTCACCAGTATTTTTATCAATACTGTAAAATCTTCCTCCCGAATTCCATTTGTAGGCCTTATATATTATATAATCCTGGGTAAAATAAAATGCTGACACTACAGTTTTGCTGGTAATTCGTTCTACCCCACCTTCTTCTAATCTATTTATTCTTCCATCTTCATCAATAAAATATATGCTTTCACCATCCGATTTAAGACTCTTTGCCCAACCGTCATAAATTTTCTCTTCTTCAGTCCCATCGGTTTTAACTCTATAGATAGCTTTTTCATCTTTGTCTGAATTACAAATAAAATAAATAAATTCATCACACAAAGCTATACTTTCAGCATAATTAATAGAAAGTTTCGAAGTGGTAAAATCTTGTAAACTCATTTTTATAATATTATTTTTGCTATCTATAAAATAAGCATTATCCCCATAAGCAATCCTATCTCCTTTTAACTGATTTGAGCGTGTGAAATCAGCACTATCAATATTGCAAGAAGGATAAGCACTTTTTTCCCATAGGTGGTCAAAAGAAATTTGTCTATCCGAAATATTAAAATATGTGTGGGATATAGAATCATTTTCACTTTTTCCACTTTCTTTATCTATATTGTCAAAAGTAATATCCACATGAAAATATTCACCATCTATATTTACAATATTCCATGCGTGGCCGTACCAACCATTTTCATTATCAGAATCACCATGTACAAATTCACTTTCTATACCAACCATATTTAATAGAATCTGCATTGATCTAGCAAAGCCATCACATACCGCAACTTTATTCACCAAAACTCCATAAGGATGATGGGATTCTTCCGAAACCGTATTTAAAAGATAATTTTGGTAGTCATACTCAGTATTTAAAATCAAATAATCGTGAAGAGCAATTTCCTTTTCCAAATCAGACATGTGGGGCTTTATAACTTTTGCAACTATCTCTTTAGCTTTTTCCATCATATTTTCATACTTATTATAGAGTTCATCATTAAGATAAGATTCCTTATCATAGTGCTCAATATAGACTTCTTCTAAGTTCTCTAATTTTTTAAGAGAAGTTATATCCAGTACAGAGTTTGCATAAAGATCTATACTCTTTAGATTTGTCAAAGGTTCTAAAGGTGTCAAATTAGTTATTTGATTGTCTCCAAGAAATAAGCTTTCAAGGTTTAATAGATTTGATAGCGGTTCAATGTCTTTTATATAATTTCCACCCAAATACAATTCCTCTAGATTCGTCAACAAACCTAAAGACGTTAAATCCCTCAATAGATTGGTATGCATATAAATAACCTCAAGATTTGTTAACGCTGAAATATTGCTTAAATCTGCCACTTTATTGTTACTAAAGCTTATCAATTTAAGTTTATGTAGATCAGATAAAAAACTGATATCGCTGATATTGTTTTTTTCCAAATAGATATACTCCAAATTCTCCATATATTGTATTCCATCAATATTGGATATTCCTGCCTCTCTTCCCTCTAAAGTCTTAATACCTTTCAAATCACTAGAAAATATATCGCCGGTATATTTTTTTAAATTTTTTCTAATTACCTTTTCAAAATTACTGTCGGGAATATGTATTACGTCCTGAGTCAAAACTTCAACTTTACGTAGTTCTCCATCCCAAGATACTTTTGCTCCTAGGCTTTCGGAAATGAATCTTGCAGGAACTAAAGTTCTTCCTGACACTATCGTTGCAGGCACATCTAATTGTACTTGTTCACCATTTACTGTGGCAATTTTACTATCTATCACCAAACTGACACTTGTATTATTCCGGTATCCTGTCACAGTCCTCGTCATTTCATCCCACTCAACCTGCGCATCAAGAGATTCAAATATAGCTCTTAGAGGAACCACTGTCCTACCTTCAATAATTGTTGGTGAAACATCAAATTCTATTTCATTAAAATCCACAAAAACAGTTATATCATCAGATATCTCCTCAGTTGCCTGTAGTGCAAGACTATTTTGGGAACATCCAAATGCCGTAATTATTAAAAATATCATAAAGGAGAACACAAATTTGTTACTAGATTTAAAACTCACACTAATCACCCTTAATTTTGAAATGAACTTAGGGAATTTCAAAAAATATATATTCTATGTTTCAGTTGCAAAGCCCATTAGGCGGTTTCAAGAAATAACCTATACAATATTTAGGTCACAAAGCCTATCAATCTAATTTTTTTGCAACCGCAGTTGCAAAGTTTTTTTTGAAATCAACTTATATAAGCTTTTAAGCTCCCAATCGTAGGGAATAATAATTTTTGCAAAAAATGCAAATATTGTTTTTTGAAATTCCACTTACAAAGTTTTTATTTGATATTGCCTTATAATAAATACTACCCGACTTTACTCTTCAAAGCAAGAGTCAAGAAATATATTCCTGCTGTAACAAGAACTATTGTCGCTCCTGTAGTGGAATTCCAATAATAAGAAATAATAAGACCTACTAATCCAGAAAAAAGAGAAATAAGTACCGACATTAAATGATATTGCCTTACATTGACGGTTATGTTCCTTGCGGCGGCTGCCGGAAGTACTAAAAGCGAATTTATTATTAGCAATCCCACCCATTGAATCCCTACAGTTACAATTACTGCAATAGCTGATGTAAAAATGGTCTCAACTAAAAGGGTATTAATCCCTCTACTTCTTGCCAGTGATTGATTTACACTTATTAATATCATTTTATTAAATAACGTTAACCACAACAAAAACACACCCACAAAAGCAATTAGCAGCAAAACAATATCCGAAGGTGAGATACTCAACAAATCACCGTAAAGGTAAGTTGAGTAGTTACTCATATTTTTACCTCCAACAGATAAAAGAACAAATCCAGTAGATATGGCTATAGACGAAAACACACCTATAATTGTATCTGTAGAAGTAGTGCTTTTACTTTTTACAATCGTAATCAAAACTGAAAATGCTATTGAAAAAGCTATTGCTCCAAGTGTTGGATTTAATGCCCCCACAATACTTCCTATCGCTACACCTGTAAAGGCACCATGACCTAAAGCATCGGAGAAAAAAGCCATTTTGTTATTTACTATCATTGTTCCTAGCATTCCAAAAATAGGCGAAACTAAAAGCACCGCCAAAAGTGCATTTTTCATAAACTCAAGTTCTGTCCATTCAAAAGGCAAGACAGCATCGATGAGAGAATACCAGAAGTTTATCATTGATTACCATCCTCCCGCTCATTTTTATTGCTGCAATCTTTAAGCCACGACATACCAAAAGTGTTTAGAAGTATTTCATTATTGGCCATTTCCCCAGGTGTTCCACTGGCCAAAACCGTTCCCTTTACAAGTACAACCCTGTCAGAATACTTTAAAACCAAGTCTATATCATGGGAAACAAGTATTATAGACAGATCATAGTTTTGTTTAAGGTACTTTAATGTATTATAAAACATGTCTAAACCATTTTGATCTATACCTGAAACGGGTTCATCCAAAAGTAAAAGATGGGGAACTGGTTCTAATGCAAGAGCAAGGAGTACTCTTTGAAGTTCTCCTCCCGATAAGGCTCCTAAACGCCGGTCTATCAAATGCTGTGCTTCCACTTTAGCAAGACAGTCATTGACTTTTTTTCTAATTCCCTTTGGTTTATACAGCCATGAAGGTACTTTCACAAGACTTGACATAAATAAATCAAACACACTTATAGGTGAACCAACATCAAAACTCAAATGCTGTGGAACATAACCTATTAAAGGTCTATCATGCTTTTCACCTTTATAATCCATAAACTTAAGTTCACCAGTGTGTTTTACTTCCCCAAGAATAGACTTTAATAAAGTGCTCTTTCCTGCACCATTTGGTCCTATTAAAGCTGTAATCTCTCCACAATGAATATGAAGGTTTACATCCTTCAAAACTTGTGTCTTTCCAAAAGTAACTCCAAAGTTTTGAATTTTCGTACAACATAAACCACAACAACCATTTTGACATGCACTGTGTTTTTTATTCATCATTTCAACGCCTCTAACAATACATTTAAATTTTCATCCATTGTCTTTTCATAATAATCCAATTCAATTTCATCAGAACCAGTCACTACCGTATCTATTTTATAAACATTTATACCTGTTTCCTTCGAAACTGTTTGTGCCAAATTACTTGAAACCTGAGCATCTGAAAAAAGTGCCTTTACATTTAATTCCTTTATCTTTTTAATTTTGTCTGATAGCTCCCCTGCACTCGGTGAACTTCCTTCATCAGTTTCAATCACCTCAACTACATCTAGATCAAATTCTTTTGCTAAGTACGGAAAAGCTTTATTAAATGTAACAATGTTCCTGTTTTCAATATCTTTTAAGGCATTATACATTTTTTCCTTTTGAGTCTCAAGCTTTTGAACGTACTCATCAGTATTACTCTGATACTTTTTTGCATTATTAGCATCAGCATTTTTCAACTGATCACATATATTTTTTACTTCATCTATCGCTCCAGAAATACTCACCCATAAATGTGGATTCACACTGTGATCATGGCCTTCATGTTTATTGTCTGCTTCATGCTCATGTTCATCACCGTCATGATGCCCATCTTCTTTTATCAGTTCAAGGCCTTTACTAGCTTCAATTATCTTAATCTGAGGTCTATTATTTATGATTTTTTCAATAAATGTTTCCATTCCAGCTCCATTGATGACCATAATATCAGCTTTTTCAATCTTCTTCAAATCCGCCGGGTTCAAATTATAATCGTGGAGACAGCCTGTTTGAGGTTCCGCCATATTAACTACATTTACTCCCTCTATATCTTTTACTATATTTTTTGTGAAAATATACATAGGATAAAAAGATGTTACTATGGTAATATCATTATTTCCTGAAACACTTGTATTTTGTAATTCTCTTGTGCCACAAGAACTAAAAAGTAATACTGCTGCTATCATTATCGGTAAAATTCTGAATGTTTTCATTTTTTAATCCTCCATATGTTTTTGCAAATGCAAATCATTTGCATTTATATTATACCCGAATTATCTCTTTTGCAACAGTCCTTTATAGTTTTTTAATTTAGCAATTTATAAACCGCCAAGAAAATTCGCTTCGCTCATGACTTAAATCTTTTTTGTTAAGGATACAAATTAATGATAGTGCTATTTTATAACTAGCATTAGGGTTGTACCTGCCTCGTTTTAGTGTCAAATAACTCCATTCGAAGACCTTCTCATAGAATCTGTAAGCCTTGTCTTGATAATTTTTCGCCCGCGTATTAAGGACATCCTGTCCTATACGCTAAAAATTTCATCCGTGACATTTTTGCTTCAAATTATCAATCCTTCGGCAACAGCTTCTAATGCTCATGTCTAAGAATTACGTCATTTGACACTAAAACAGGTTCTACTTTTAATTAGACTCTTTATTTTTGTTTTACATTTTCTAGGTCTTTTATAAATTCCTATACGCCAAGAAATGTAAAAAGCCGGTTTTATAACTATCAAAACCGGCTTTTTAAAAAACAATAAAGTTTGTCGTATTGACATTATACTTTATATTTGTGTCCATTTTGTGAATACAATGTGATTTTTTTATGAACATAGGAATATTATTTTGTAAAGCAAAAAATGTAAATCATTTTTTCGAAGCATCAATTGACCAATTAATTCTTATAAATCACCTAATCTTTTTTTGATTTTTACTTTTTACTATAGAAATACTCACCATCTATCCTCTCATACAAAGTTATTCTTGTACTTTTAAAAGGAACGTGATTAAAAAACAGACAGTTCTCGACGTTGTTTATTCCATTTAGAGCCATCTTAGCCGCAATAAAACATTCCTTTCTAGGAACTAATTCCTTAAAACCTGCCTTATTTGCCGGTGGAAACTGACCACTGGCAAAAATCACATCATGTACATTATTAGGAAACTCCGGACTTTTTACTCTGTTTATTACCACATTGGCCACACCTACTCTGCCATTAACAGATAACCCCCCTACTTCCACTTGTATAATACGTGCAAGCCACATTAAATCTTCATCTGTATACCATTTGTTATCAATTAGTTCTTCTGGAGTATCAACGCCCTCCTTATTTATGGATACGCAATAGGTTAGCTCGTCCCATTTTACATCACAATCAAGATTTTCAGAAACAAATCGTATAGGCAGCATTGTACGACCATCTACAATTTCTGGAACAACATCCATCTGTTTATTTTCACCATAGGCAATTAATTCTTTGCTTCCGATTACCAATTGAATTGTTTTGTTTTGGTCTGCATAAACCGAACTAGAAACAGTTTCAACTAAATCTTCTTTTTTGCTAATTATAACTTTTCTTTGTTCAGCGATCCAATCAACCCTAGATCCCAATGCTTCTGCAACAAAACGCACCGAAACGTAAGTTCTATTATCCTTTATGTACGGCTGTGTATCCATCTTAATGTGCTTATCATTTACTTTTACAGTTACAAATATCTGCTCACTTAAATTACTAGCCTCACAACAAAACACTGAACTTAAACATATTACAGTCACCAAAGCAATAAAAACGCTCTTTTTCATTAAATTCCTCATCAAGACCTCCTGTTATTATTTTTTTAAATATATAGCGATTTCAAAAATTAACCTGTACAATATTTAGGTTGAAAAATCACCGCACAAGCTCAAAGCTTACAAACAAAGAATCATTATTTGGAAAAGCAAAAAATGCAAATCGGATTTTTGAAACCGCAAGTGACCAGTTTTTTGAATCACTTAAATAATTTTAACACAAAACTAGGGGTTTTTGAAACAGTATTTCTGTAGTTAAAATTTGGTGCATTTACCACATGCCGTATTGCGGTAACAAAATTGTATAAAGGCTTTACCTAATACCCTTTAACAAAATTAATTTTTAGAGTATAATTATTTTAAAACTATTTTGAATCGTTTTAAGATTTTTTAGATGAGAGGAGAAAGTGTAATGAGTTTACCAGATAACAAAGGTTTTTTCGGTGAATATGGAGGTCGGTTTGTACCTGAAAATTTAGTAAAGGTATTAGATGAAGTAAAAGAGGCGTTTCATCAATATAAAGATGATGCTGAATTTAAAAAGGAACTTGATCATTATTATAAATACTTTGTCGGCAGACCAAATCCTCTATATTTTGCCAAAAGACTTACAGAAGAGATTGGTGGAGCAAAAATCTACTTAAAAAGAGAAGATTTAAATCACATGGGTGCACATAAAATCAACAACACCCTTGGACAAGTCCTCCTTGCAAAGCGACTAGGCAAAAAAAGAATTATCGCTGAAACAGGTGCTGGACAACATGGTGTGGCTACCGCAACTGCCTGTGCACTATTCAATATGGAATGTATCGTGTACATGGGCGAAGAAGATACTAGAAGACAAGCATTAAATGTATTTAGAATGGAGCTTTTAGGTGCAAAAGTTGTTCCTGTCAAAACAGGCACTCGTACCCTTAAAGATGCCGTTGATGAAGCACTAAACGACTTAATCGCAAACTACAAAGACACATTTTACATGCTAGGTTCCGCTGTAGGACCTGATCCATATCCTGAAATGGTTAAGCATTTTCAGTCCGTCATAGGTAGAGAAACCAAACAACAAATAATGGAACTTGAAGGAAGATTGCCCGATTATCTTGTTGCCTGTGTAGGCGGCGGAAGTAATGCCATCGGAATGTTTGCACCCTTTTATGATGACAAGGAAGTAAAAATGGTAGGTGTAGAACCTTCTGGTAAAGGCCTTAACACACCAGATCATGCTGCAACATTAGCAGCTGGAACCCCAGGAATAATTCATGGATTCAAATGTTATCTGCTACAAGATGACAAGGGTGAACCGCTTCCTGCATATTCAATAGCAGCAGGACTTGACTATCCTGGTGTAGGTCCTGAGCATTCCTTTTATAAAGATAGTGGTAGAGCTCAGTATTTTACTGTTACAGACAAAGAAGCAGTAGAAGCCTTCTTAAAATTATCAAAAGTAGAGGCTATCATTCCTGCAATTGAGAGTTCTCACGCAGTATCACATGCAATGAAACTTGCTGGCACACTTGAAAAAGATAAAGTTGTTGTTATCTGTCTTTCAGGACGAGGCGATAAAGATGTAGCAGAAATAGCCAATATATTAGGTAAGTAATTAGGCGGTTTGTAGCAAAGTTATATAAAATGCCGTACAATAGTTATACATTCTATTGTACGGCATTTTCACATTTTTCCTCTTCTCCAACAATTTCTTCTGCAAAAGGGTTGTTTGTTGGCATTAGCGCAAGTAACTCTTTTAGACTGGCAATCAGGACATGAATAATCTCCTTTAATGATTTTCTCAAAGTTTTCATAGCTTTCTTTCCATTCTTTTCCGCAGTCAAGGCATATCACAGAACAAATATTTCGAGTAAAATTGCCTCCTTCAATACGTATTGCTTTTCCATTTATAATGCTGTCTGCAATTTTCTCTCTACCCATATTGAGAATTCTTTGAAACGTTTGTCTAGAAACTTCCATTCTTTCTGCGCACTCTTCCTGCTCTAGTTTTTCAACATCCTTTAGTCTTATAGCTTCAACTTCCTCAATCCTGATTATGTTTTCTTCTATTTTTTGTTTCTTGGAATCTAGTGGGACAAAGCATTGTACTGTCGGAATAAATTCCACTCTTCTCCATTTAATTGGTCTTGGCAATTTGTAATCCCCTTTCAATCTTGTTTCACACTATATCCTTAATAAAATTTATATATATTTTTCTCGAAAAACATTTTACATCAAATAATTCTATTTCTTTCATTGTCAATTGTCCAGCTATTTTTTAGTAATAACCTTAATAAGCTATTTGAATATTATTTTCATATATCTTATCAAGATATGACAATTCCTTATGTGCTGGTGTAACTATAGGATAAACCTCTGTCCAATTTTCCTTTGCTATGTGGTATTTAATGAAATTAGACATGGTTCCTGATGGTCCTAAATCTAAGTAGCTTAAATCCACATTATTATTTAAACTCTTTACAGCATCAATAAAATTTATAGGTTTTCTCACTACTTCCCACAAGTACTCACTATTAATGTTATTTTTCAAACCTCCCGCCATACAAGATATAATATTAATCCTAGGTTTTTTAAAAGTCTTTGTTTTAAGATGTTCTTTATATTCTTCACCTATAGCTTCAACCCACTGAGAATGAAAAGCATATTGTATAGGCAACTTAACACGCATAATCCTATTCTTCTTCAAATATCTATTAATATCCTCTAATTCTTGTTCTTTCGCTGAAATTACAAAATGGGAAACATAATTTATTGAAACCAATTCAGAGTTATTGTAGAGCATAGGTATCTCTTCAAATATTTTGTAATTATCTATTATAGCTATCATTCCGCCTCTTAGGCATTTTTCTTTAAGAAGTTCAACCTGCTTAACTATACACTTTAAAGCTTGTTCACAACTTATAACATCAGCAACCGCACATGCTGCATATTCCCCTAAACTTGAACCCAATACGTAATCTGGATATACACATTTTTCTATAAGAGTCATAGCAAGCGAATACTCTAACATAAAAATTGCCGGATGTGTATAGAAAGTATCGTCAAACATTCCAGCAGCTTTCCCACAATTATCATAAAGATGCTTTACAACTGAACACCCAGTCATGTCATAAAATATTTCATCCAAAAATAATATATTATTACGAAAAGTCAAATCTTTATTATACAACTCTTTTCCCATGTTATAGTACTGTGACCCCTGACCAGAAAACATAAAAACCGTTTGAGTATCCATAAAACCACCTTTATTTTTTAATATATAAAGGCATATCAAAACTATTGGTCAAAACTTGTTGCCTACTCCATATAAGATAGAGTTTTTGATACGCCCCCATAATAATTTACATTCTCTAAGTAATATAAAATAAAAACTTTGATTACGCCTTAGGGAGTTTCAAAAAAATACCTATTCATTATTTCTGTTACAAAGCCTATCATGGAAGCTTTTATGCTTCCAATCATAGGAACATTATTTTGCTATGCAAAAAATGGCATCGAATTTTTTGAAACTCCAGTTGATCAGTTATTTATTTTAAATCCCCTTATATTGCAACTCACGCTTTGACATTTCGTCAGAGCATTCTTCAATTATCCTTGCACATTGTTCCACACACTCAAGACAAGAAAGTCTTTTTCCTGCCCTAATCTCTCTGCACTTTAGTGAACCCGCCTTCTCTCTAAACTGCTTTTCTAAAACCTCTGTTTGACCTTTTAAAACAAAAGTTGCAGCGTAATAAGCACCACACAAACCACCTGGAGCCGTTCCCCCACTACATCTTCCAACACTTATAATCTCCTCCTCTGGTAGACTATGAGATTCCCTAAAAGCACTCATAATCGACAGGGCACAATTCATCCTTCTATTTCCATCTAGTCCTAAATAATTCTTTTTAGCCTTAACTACAGACACTTTATAACCTCCCACCTAATATATATAAATAATTAAATTTTTTCAAACAACAAGGGATAATGAAAAAATAACTTCCTTTTATCATAATGTGAAAACCCCATAAAATCAATTTTTTTATTATCCAAGGGTGCATATTTTAATTGCGATACATATTATGGAAATAACATCTGCGTAGAGGCTTAGAGAATGTTAACGAAGCGAAGGATTAGTCGAATCACTTTTCTTCTTAGTAGCGAGTTTTGATTCGACCCGTAGCGAGTTTTACATTCTCTTAGCGTCGGAGCTTTAGTTATTGGAATAATATGTATCACGATGATTAAACACACCCATTATCCAAAGTTGAACCTTATATTTTAATCATACCTCTCTTAGCTCATGAATTTTCTTGCCCACAAAAATCTTATCTTCCAAGAAATACTATTCATGTGCCTTTATAAAATACTTATTGCCATTATATTCAATCTCTTTTATTTTATTTGACTCTAAAAGCCTTTTAACACTGTCCATACTCTGACCTCTGCTCTCAAAAAAAACGCTTGTTGCATCCATATCCATAGGGTGAACAGCAATAATACTCAAAAAATCTTCTTCTATATCACCCGTCGATGAAAAATCATTCCCTCCGTCCGACAAAATGCACACTGTTCTACCTTTAAAATAACAGCTTATATAATAATTTAGTTCAGTGATTCTTTTAATATCAACAGGTTCCACTGATTTTTCTGCAGGAGGTCTTGTAGGTACCAAAATATAAGCTTTAATAGGATTTATATCTTTAATAAACTCAGCAATTGCAGATATATCTTCCTTATTGTCATTCATACCTTTTACAAGCATAGTTTCTGTTATCAATTGATTTTTATAAACTCCTGCAAAATCCCTTATACCATCTAGAATTGTACTTAATTCCAGCTTCCCATTGGGTCTGTCAATTCTTTTCCAAACCTCTTCAATCACCGAATCAATCTTTACAGAAACTAAGTCTGCCTTCATTAAATCTTGCTTTACATCATTCATCCACAATAAAGATGCATTAGTAACAACTGCAACTTTTATACCAAAAGATTTGAGCATCTCTATCTCAGTACCAAGATTTTTATCTAATGTAGGTTCTCCATCACAAACATAGGTAATATAATCAATATTTTCATTTTCCTTCTTAAGTTTATTGATTTTTTCTTCTGCTTCTTTAAAAATTACTTCAGGCTTATAAAATTCTTGTCTTTCTATCTGCATACTATTTGTCCTGCCTAACTGGCAATATACACAAGAGTATGAACAATGCTTGTATGGAATATTATTTATACCTAAACTTCTCCCAAGCCTTCTTGAAGGTATAGGACCAAAAACATTCATATTTAACCACCTTATAAATTAGAGAGTTTCAAAAAATACATATTCAACATTTCAAGTACAAAACCCATCATAAAAGCTATTAAGCTTCCAACCATAGGAACATTATTTTGCTATAAAAAAATCGCATCGAATTTTCTGAAACTCCATTTAATCAGTTATTTTTTGATTTTGCCTTATATTTAAAATACAACCAACCCTAAATCATCTTCTTTGTACCCTCTACAATTTTGTCTATAAAAAGCACACCATCAAGATGATCAATCTCATGACAAAATGCACGTGCTAATATATCTGTCCCTTCAATTTCAATAGCCTCACCCTTTTCATTGAGAGCTTTGATTTTAACCCTATTAGGTCTTTTCACTTCACCAACTATCCCTGGAACACTAAGACATCCCTCAACACCCTGTTGCTCTTCTTGCGCTGAAATTATTTCAGGGTTTATTAACTTCAAAAGACCTTCTCCCACATCAATAACAACAATTCTCTTTAAAATTCCAACCTGTGGCGCTGCAAGTCCTACACCACTAGAAGCATACATTGTTTCGGCCATATCTTCCAATAATACTAAAATCCTATTATCAACTTTTTCCACACGTCTACATTTTTTCCTTAATACATCGTCATCAATATAATTCATAACTTTTCTCAATGCCATATAAAACTCTCCTATTTAAAAGCAGACTTTAAAGGGGTTTCAAAAAATACATATTCATCATTTTTGTTACAAAGCCTGTCAAATCGAATTTTTTGAAACCCCAGTTGCAAGGTTCTTTTAAAATCGCCTTGTCTTTATAAATTAAATTTTAGTCTTCATGAGGATGGTCGCATTCAGTTTTATCTATACCGTATCCTCTTCCTGCTCCAGGTGTGCAAAGACTTCTTCCACCTTTTAATTTTCCATCCTGTAATTCTAAAATTACATCGTCAATTTTTCCGGCAATACCAGTCATAGCATCAATACCGAACTCATCAAAGAATCCCATTGCTCTTGCTCCCATACCACCACATACAATTAAATTTACACCCTCGTTATTCAAAAACTGAGGTATAGCTCCCGGTGAGTGGCCAGGGTTATTAATGGACCTTCTATTTAAAGCTTTACCATCTTCAATATCTAGTATTGTAAATTCAGGGCATCTGCCAAAATGCTCCGATACGTAATTTCCATCCGTTGATATAGCAATACGCATATCCTATCCTCCTATATTCTTATTTTTAATGTACAACTAAGGAATTTTAAAAAATCTCTTAGTCAATATTTATAGCTTCATTCAAACCAATAAAATCGGACTAAGAAATCAGTTATTTTCTATAAATCTTCTAAAAAATAACTTTCCTATCACTCATCCCTTTATTTAGGAATAAACGAAAATACCGCCAATAATATTAGTCTAAAATACTTTTTTGCTCTCATTTTGCTCCTCCTCCCATACCAAAATGTGAAGGTACAGTGCTGTTTATTTTCTCTAATTCATCTTTTTTCAGCTTATCCAAATTGTCCTTTAGTGAAGCGCTACAACCTTTATATATGTCTATTCCAGCAGCCTTTAATACATCCATCGCGTTAGGTCCGACATTGCCGGTAACAAGTGCCTTCACACCTTTATCTACCATTAACTGCCCTGAGGTTATACCTGCTCCCCCACCTGAAATAGATGCTTCATTTTCAATTATTTCAAAATTCGATGTTTCAGTATCTAAAATAGCAAAATACGAAGCTCGCCCAAACCTTGGATCCATTTTACTATCTAAAGAATTACCTGTTGACGAAATACATACTTTCACAAATATCATCTCCTTGTATAATAATTAACACATACTCCCAAAAATACATTTGTATGCTTTACCTATCTCTTTTAACCTATTTAAAAGAGATATAACAAGCATATGCCTAAAACAATTTTACATTTATTTTGGGCATATGTCAATTATTTATACTTAAAAAAGAGGTAAATTTTAGAGATTTACAATATAAAGCTATTCAAGAAAACTCCCTTGGATTATGACTTTAAATCTTTTTAGATAAGGGGTACAAATACAAATTAGCGCTAGGGGGCTATTTTATTAACTACCATTAATGTTGTACCAACCTCGTTTTAGTGTCAAATGACTCCATTCGAAGACCTTCGCAAAGAATCTGTAAGCCTCGGCTTGATAATTTTTCGCCGCGTATTAAGGACATCGTGTCCTATACGCTAAAAATGCCATCCTTGGCATTTTTGCTTCAAATTATCAAGCTCTCAAGCAACAGCTTCTAATGCTCACGTCTAAGAATTACGTCATTTGACACTAAAACAGGCTCTAAATTTAATTAGGCTTTATATTCGCTGTTTATTGTTATTGCTTTTCCATTATTTCCTCTTATATTTTCTAGGTGTTTTATAAATTCCTATATGCCAAGCAAATACGCTTTACTGATGACTTTTTCTATTTCCGTAATCTTGTCCTATACTTCTACCAAGCTCAAAAATCACCTTATTAATCTTGTTTAATTGATTTTCCAAGTTAGTTATCCCTTCACCTTTTCCTGGATAAATCGCATACATTTTTTTATACTCTGTAATTCCTACATTAGGCATAACTACGTTTGCTCCACACATCAAACCCTTTTTATAGCCATTTTCGTCCTTTACACCAAGTGCTGTTGTAGCGGGCAAGTTTACGTCAGGTATAAGCAATCTGGTCAATGCCATCATTCTTAAAACCAATTCAACCTTTCCCTCCTCTTCATTTGCAAGAGGAGTCCCGGCACAAGGTATAAAGGGACCTATTCCAATCATATCGGCATCCAAGTCTTTATAAAAAATAAGGTCATCTGCCAACATTTCTATTGTTTGTCCGGGAAGACCTATAAGACTGCCAGTTCCTGTCTCATACCCCAATTCCTTTAAATCATAAAGACATCGCATTCTATTTTTATGGCTCATACCGGGATGTAGTTTCTCATATAAAGATCTATTGCTGGTTTCAATGCGTAGAAGATATCTGTCTGCTCCAGATTTTTTTAATTCTAAGTATTCACCCTTTTCAAGTTCGCCTATACTCAAAGTCACAGCTACATCCATGCTTTTTATTTTATCTACTACATTACACAACTCACTTAATGAATAAAACTTATCTTCACCACTTTGCAAAACAATAGTCCTAAAACCAAGCTCAACAGCCCTCTTTGCACAATTTATAATCTCCGAAGGCTCCATTCTAAATCTTTGCACTTGGCCATTAGGACCTCTAAGTCCACAATAAGAACATGTTCTTATGCAATAGCTGCTAAACTCAATTAACCCCCTTAAATGTACATCTTCTCCAACAACTTTTTTTCTCACTCTATCTGCAGCATTATAAATTAAAGTAGGCTCATCACAAGTTAAAAGCTTAATCAATCCATCTCTATCAATATTCTTCTCATTTTCCAACACATCTATAAGAACATCCGCTTTGAACATGTTATCTCTTCTTACCCCTCTTCTTTTTGAAGTGCTTTAGCCACTTCAATCATAATTGCACATTCTACACGTTTTCTTTGCATTTTACAGGCTTTATCTTCCGGAAGCGAAATTTCCCCATTTGAATAGTATGCGTTTGCAGGACATCCTCCGGAACAATAAAATTTTGCCCAGCATTCATCACATTCCGGTTTTGTAAACACATTTATATTTTCAAATTTTTTACGCAAAGCATCATTATTAAACCCTGCGTCAAGGTCACCTATTTTAAATCCATCTTCCCCCACAAATTGATGGCATGGATAAAAATCACCTTGCGGTGTAACTGCAAAATACTCTGTTCCAGCACCACAGGATGTAATACGTTTATATATACAAGGTCCGTTGTAAAGATTTATATTGAAATGATAAAATCTAAAAGGTTTGCCATTTTTTAATCTTTCACTGTACATAACTGCCAGCTTTTCATATTCTTTTAAAATATCATCGATATGCTCATCTCTGATATGAAAATCTTCACTTGCCCCAACAACAGGTTCTACAGATATTTCTTCAAAACCTAAGTCTGCAAGATGAAATACATCCTTTGAAAAATCTAAATTTCTTGAAGTAAACGTGCCACGAATAAAATAGCTCTTTCCTTTTCTTCCCTTAACAAGTTTTAAAGCATTTTTTAATATCTTATCATATGTTCCATTATGAGCCGCATCATACCTTATGGCATCATGTACTTCCTTTCTTCCATCGATACTTATAACTACATTATTCATTTTTTCATTTATAAATTCAATTTTTTCATCATCAAGAAGAGCTCCATTTGTTGTTATAGTAAAATAAATGTTTTTACCAGTACGCTCTTCAACTTTTTCAGCATACTCAACCGTTTTTTTAACAACATCGAAATTCATCAGAGGTTCTCCCCCAAAAAAATCGATTTCAACGGTGTGTCTTGTGCCAGAATTCTCCACAAGAAAATCAACCGCTTTGAAAGCAACCTCAGCCGGCATCAAACTTTTTTCAACTTTATAGCTTCCCTTTGATGCAAAGCAATACTCGCACATCAAATTACAATCATGAGCAACATGAAGACAAAGAGCCTTAATACCATTATAGTTATGTACCCTTTTAACAATAGCATCTTTGTCCATATCTGGTGTAAAAAGCAGACCCTCTTTGACCAACTGATTTATATCTTCTACAGCTTCTCTTATAACCTTACTATCAAATTTTCCTTTCAATATTTCTTCTGCTTGTTCATATGTAAAGGGTTTATCAAAATGAGATAAAAGTTCATACGAAATATCATCCAAAATATTAACACTTCCACTGTTTACATCTACGGCAATTTTTATACCGTTCATAGCATATACATGTACCACATCAATTCTCCTATCCATACATTTCTTTAAGTGTAACTTACTTTTTATTTGATTTTGCCTTAATTCTATTTGTCAAGAAAATTCGCTTTTCTCACGACTTTAAATCTGAAGACCTTCGCATAGAATCTGTATGCCTTGTCTTGATAATTTTTCGCCGCGTATTAAGGACATCGTGTCCTATACGCTAAAAATGCCATCCGTGACATTTTTGCTTCAAATTATCAAGCCTTCTTCTACAGCTTCTAATGCTCATGTCTAAAAATTACGTCATTTGACACTAAAACAGGTTCTACTTTTAATTAAGCTCTTTATTTTTGTTTTTACATTTTCTAAGTGCTTTATAAATTCCTATGATTCAAGAATAAATTCATCTCCAACCGTCATTCTCTTGCAGTGATCTTTTAAAAATCTCATCATGTTGCAAATAGGCAACATTCCTGTACAGTGCAAAGGTATTATTGTCTTTATATCAAAATCAAGCAAATGCTGCATAGTCATTTGTAACCTTATTTCAGACACTGATGCAAGATGCATACCGGCTGTCACACTAACAATTTTATCATGGGGAAATAATTTTTGCACGTGTTTTATACAATTTATTATCCCAGCATGGCTACAACCTGAAAAAATGTGAATTCCTTCATTGCCCTTAATAATGAGCATTTGCTCATCGATAATCATATCCGGTGATATATTTCCATTGCCGTCATCTATATAAAAATTTTGTGGAACATCTTCAAAATCCACGGTACTTGGTATTTGTCCTGATAAGACTATACCATTATTTAAGTCTACAGGATCTTTATTTAAAACAAGTCTTTCAAAAGGCCCTTCACACCTTTTCTCAACTTGATCTGCCCAAGGTATACCTATATTATTACTTCTATCCTGTCCATTATATCTTTTATGAAAAGCATTCTGATTTATGTAAATAGGTGCACTTTGATTGATTTTACAAAATTCTAAAACCCCTCCTGTGTGGTCATAGTGTCCATGGCTCAAAACCAACATATCAGCTTTTGACAAATCTATACCTAGCTGTTTAGCATTTTGAGAAAACAATTCTGACTGACCTGTATCAAACAAAATATTGATATCATCTTTTTGTATCCAGATAGACAAACCGTGTTCGCCTTTCATATACCTTTTTCTTGAATAGTTTTCAGATAATAAACATAGTTTTATCATAACTTTTCTCCTAATATTTTTTTAAAGAGCCCTTCTATTTAAAAAAGGGCTCTAATACTTTATATTTCTCACACACTATCTTCTCTGAGAAGAATCCACTCCTTAAGGAGTTGCAATTTTTTTATTTTAGGTAATTCCAAAAAAACTTTGAACCTGATGTTTCAAAAAATCTAGATTTACATTTTTTGTCCTGCAAAATAATGCTTCTCTGTTTGAAAGCTTTAGTCTTCCACGAAGGTCTTTGTGACATGAGAATACTGTATATGTAATTTTTTGAAACAGCCTTATCTTAGGGATATTGAAAAAAACTTCCTATTCTCATAATGTAAGAATTCCATAAAATCAAATTTTTTCATTATCCAAAGTTGAACTTATATTTTAGTCATACCTTGCCTTAAAAGTCAGTGATTATAGAAATTTTATATCTGAGAAATTTATATTCCCCTCATCATCAACCAACTTAGAATCCGCATGAACATGCTCAACTTTTCCCACAAACATTTCATGAGAACCTGTAACTATGGAATCTACAATAGTACACTCGATATTAATGGGACAATCAGCCAAAATCGGAGCATTTACCTTTACTCCTTCGCCTAAATTAACATTCTTTTTTGAAAGTTTGTCCTCATCACGTTTACTAACACTTCCTAAGTAATCAAAAGTTTCCTTGTAATCTTCAGCAACTAAATTAACAACAAAGCATCCGGACTCTTTTATCATTTTATAAGAATACCTCGACGGAACAATACCAACCATAACCATTGGCGGATCATAACTGCAATTACAACAATATCCTACGGCCAATGCATTATTTTCTCCATCAACTCCCCTACATGATACAAGAACCTTAGACGCTGGTTGAAGACACGATTTGAATGCTGCTTCTTTTTTACTCATTTAAAATTACCTCCCATTTTAATTTTGCTATCTTATCTGTTATTTTCAAAATTTAATTTACTCTCAAGAGTTTTTATACAATCATCAATATACTCCCTATTAAATTTCTCAATTTCTCCTTTATCACAAAGAGATGCCAATTCTGGATCCACAGGCAATCTTCCTAAAAATGGAATATCCATTTCTTTCGCAACCTTCTCAGCCTTACTCTCTCCGAACATATTTATTTTTTTACCACATCCGGGACATACTGCATAACTCATATTTTCTATTATCCCAATAATAGGTATATTCATAGTTTTTGCCATATTGTATGCTTTTTTCACAATAAGAGAAACAAGATCCTGTGGCGAAGTTACAATAACTATTCCATCTAGAGGTACTGATTGAAACACTGTCAACGGAACATCTCCAGTTCCCGGAGGCATATCAAAAAGCAAAAGATCTAAATTCCCCCAAATTACATCAGTCCAAAATTGTTTTACTGTACCAGCAATCAATGGACCTCTCCATATAACAGGTGAATCATTGTTTTCTAAAAGTAGATTAATAGACATTATTTTTATATCATTATGTGTTCTTGCTGGATATATACCAAACTCGCTTGTTTCAGCCTTGTAATCGTCTCCTCCAAATACTTTCGGAATGGAAGGCCCGGTAATATCAGCATCCAATACACCAACATTATGACCTTTTCTTCTCATAGCAACAGCAAGCAAAGATGTTACCAATGACTTTCCCACTCCACCTTTACCACTTAGAACAGCTACTGTTTTTTTTATGTCATTTAGTTCGTGAGTTTTACATATCAAATCATTAGCATTATTTGTCCCTTGTTTTGAACTTTCCATTTTTCGCTTTCTCCTTTTCTTTTTTTAAGGTAAAATCAAATAAATAACTGACCAATAGGATTTTCAAAAATTTCTATTTAATAAAAATTTATATCTAAAATTTTGAATATAGATTTTTGAAATTCCCTAAACTCTTCAACTTTCAGAATTCATAACTGATTCTGAAACCTTCTCCCATATACTTTTAATCTCATTAGTTACAGCCTCATTTCCAGCCTCAACAGGTGTTTTAAATTCTCTTAAAGCTTTAACTACATCTGGATCAAAAGGTATTTTGCCTACAACTTTAACACCTTCCTTTTCACAAAAATCTTCTATTTGTGAAGTAACTTCACTGTTCAAATCATATTTGTTTATACAAACAAATGCAGGTGTTCCAAAATGTTTGGCAACTCCTAAAACCCTTTCCAAATCACTTTGCCCTGATTTTGTAGGTTCAGAAACTACAACAACCGCATCGGCACCTGTAATTGATGCAATAACCACACATCCTATCCCTGGCGAACCATCAATTAAAACCCATTCTTCATCCTTAATGCAAGTACTTACATTTTTTCTAACCTCAGTAACAAGTCTTCCGGAACCTTCTGCTCCAATATCCAATAATGCATGTGAAAAAGTTCCCCTAGAAGTCTTTGATGTATAAACTTCCCCAGTTTTAACCTCTTCTAAATGTATAGCATTTTGTGGGCAGGCTATTACACATGCTCCACAACCCTCACATTTCATAGGCTTAATTTCAAATTCATCATTTATAGAATCAAATCTGCAAGTTTCCTTACAGATACCGCACTTAACACAGAGTTCTGAATCTATCACTGCCTCTTTTGCTCCATAATAGTCTGCCTTTTTCAAAACTTCACCTTTCAAAAGTATATGCATATTAGGTGCGTCAACATCACAATCAGCAATCAATTTACTCTTAACAAGAATACTCAAAGATGACACAAGGGTGCTTTTTCCAGTTCCACCTTTTCCACTTATAAACACTATTTGTTTCATTTCTTAGCACCCCTTTCAATTTTTTCATAAACTGTCTTAAATCTATCCTTCCACTGCTCACTGCTCTCAGCTGGAAGAACTCCTTTAGAATAATTTTCTGCAATTTCCTGTGAAAAAGGCACTTCCAACAACAAATCAATCCCCTCTGTTTCACAGAACTCATGTATTATTGTACTATCTTGAGATGCCTTATTTAAAACTATACCAAAAGGTATTTGCATTTTGCGAACCAGCTGAACCGCTATTTTTAAATCGTGAAGTCCAAAAGGTGTAGGTTCAGTTACAAGAACACAGTAGTCACACCCTTCTATAGACTCAACAACAGTACACGATGCTCCTGGCGGACAATCTATTATTACATTTTTATCACCTTTGATACGATCTTTTAATTGAATCAAAATAGGAATACTAATCGGCTCACTTACATTAAGCTTTCCTTGAAGAAAGGTTTCATTTTCGTCCGATTCTACAACTCCGATACTTCTTTCTACTTCTTTAATCGCACCGTTTGGACATGCTAAAACACAAGCCCCGCAGTGATGACAAATCTGAGGAAATATAAGAACTTTACCCTTTACTACAGCGATTGCATTAAACTGACAGGCCTCAGCACATTTCCCGCATTGGTTACATTTTGATGCATCAACCTCAGGTACAAGTACATTTACCGGTGAACTCTTCTTTATATCAGGCTTTAGAAATATCGATCCATTAGGCTCTTCTACATCACAATCTAAATACTGACAATTTGGCACCGATAGTGCCAAACTCCCGGAAACAGTAGTTTTACCTGTCCCCCCTTTTCCACTTAATACAGCTATCTTCATCTTAAGCCTCCTTATATATTTATATTAAAAACACCCGTTACTCGTCAAATATATTAAATTAGCTTATGCCCATTAACCTAACATCATAAATCATATTACTTTTCGAAACGTATGTCAATATGATAATAAGGGAGGGATTCAATTTTAATTTTGCAACATATTATTCCAAGAACTAAAGCTCCGAGGCTAAGAGAATGTAAACTTGCTACGGGTCGAATCAAAACTCGCTTCGCTCAAACAGTGATTCGACTAATCCTTCGCTTCGTTAACATTCTCTAAGCCTCTACGCAGATGTTCTTTCCATAATATGTTGCAAAAAGGTTAATCACACCCATAAGGGAATTTCAAAAAAGCATTGCACTTTCTTAACAAATAAAAAAACTAATCACCATAGTTACACAATTTGATTAACCTTAAATTCATTAATAAAAAACAATAGAGAAAAAGGTTCTCACCCCATAGAGAACCTTTTTTAGTATTAATATAAGACTATTTTTGCTCTTTTATACTTTTTAGTCTGTCTTTTACTGACTTAAGCTGTGATTCTAGAGCTTCTTCCTGATTTTCTAATACTGTTTTTTCATCATATACAGGTGCATTGTTCACTGCATAGGCATTCCTTGAAACAGCTGGTGCTCCATTTGCATAAAACATTCTTCTAAATCCTCTGCCACGTCCTAATCCGCGACCTAATCCACCTACTCCGTTGTTAAAACCAGGTGTTCCACAACCAGTGCAATAACCTGCACCTCTTCCTGTCATAGATCCCATTCCATTTGGTCCAGTTCCGTCTCCTCTAGGCATTATAATCACTCCTTATCGTTTTATTTAGGGCATATGCTCATTATTTTTATAATTTTATTATAGTATCATTACGGGCATATGTCAATAATTTATGCAATAATTATTTTTAAAATCGCAATGTAGCTTTCAATCTATTAGGATAAGCAATTAATTCTAATGCACTTTTAATGTTATTAACAACCAAATCAGCACTTTCCAACACCTTTCTAGAACAGCCTTCCTCCCCTATTACACCAATTCCAACAATGCATTCTTGCAACATACATATATTCGTCATTGCTTGTATTTTTCCTACACCTTTATATCCCTTTCACCGTTTTCTAAACGGCTAATAGCATCCTTAACAAAGCTCTTAACTTTCTCGTCTTCTATTTGGCTTAAGTACTTATCTATTGCCTTTTCACCCTTTTTTTTAGTTTCATCGGAAGCATAGTCAAGCAAATATTCCTTCATTGTAATAATTGCATTCGGCATACAAAAATTATGTACAAAACTTGACTTTGCAACCTCCATAAATTCCTCACCAGTTCTCCCTGCTCTATAACAAGCCGTACAAAATGATGGCAAACTATCCATATCGCAGGTTTCTCTTATTACATCATCTAGAGATCGAGTATCACCTAATTGAAATTGCTCCTTATCCGGAAGCATATTTGCTGCGGACTTTTTATACCCTCCAACACCAATACGACTTCCTGCATCAATCTGTGATACTCCCAAAGGAATAACCTCTCTTCTTACTTCTGGCTTTTCACGAGCAGTAAGTATCATTCCAGTATAAGGCACTGATAATCTTAAAATAGCAACAATTTTTTTAAATTCCTCGTCACTTACCGCATACTCGGGATCAGATGCATAAGGAGTTCCAATTGCAGGCTCTATTCTTGGGAACGAAATAGTATGAGGTCCAACCCCGTTATATTTTTCCTCCATATGAATAGCATGGTATAAAAGCGCCATTACTTCAAATCTCCAATCGTAAAGTCCAAATAAAACACCTATGGCAACATCATCAAGACCTACATCTAAAGCTCTGTCATGTGAATACAACCTCCATCTGTAGTGTCCCTTTATTGTACCCTCAGGATGCATTTTTCTGTATGTTTCATGATGATAAGTCTCCTGAAATACTTGATATGTACCTATCCCTACATCTTTTATTTTTTTCAGTTCTTCTCTCGACAAAGGTGCACAATTAATATTTGCTCTTCTTATCTCACCATTTCCACTTTTAGTTTTATAGACCTGTTTAATACTTTCACACATAAAATCTACACTTGTCTCCGGTGATTCACCATATACAAGAACTGTTCTTTTTTGCCCTTCATCAATCATAATACTTACTTCATCGGATATTTCATCCATAGTAAGTGTTCTTCTCTCAATTTTACCGTTCTCAGTTCTAAATCCACAGTATTTGCAATTATTTACACATTTATTGCTTATATATAACGGTGCAAAAAATACAATACGGTCACCATAAATCTCTCTTTTTAATTTATTTGCAAGTTGATACATTTCATTAATAGTTTCTTGGTCTTTATTTTGTACGAGAACAGCCATTTCTTCTGGCTCTAATCTTATCTTATTTGCAGCCTTGTCTAACACTCTTCTGACATCACTCTTTGAAGGATTTGACCATTTTTCAAGTTGAGCCCATATTTTATCATCATCGATAAAATCCTTCTCCATTGAATCATATTCCTTAAATTGCTCTTTGTACTTGTCTAAAAAATTCATTTTCTATTCCTCCATTAATTAAGCTTTTTTATCTGCTGTTTTATTTGTGTTACTTATCTATTGCAATCTTTTACAATTTATAGGCGTTCTTAAAATTACTATACTTTAGAAAAGGCTTAATTGCCCTATCTAGTATCCCATGCAAATAGGCAAGAATCATTCCGTAATTTATCATCGGAACATCTGATTGCATCGAAAACACCTGCCTATATTCCATTTCTCTTCTATTTAACATACACGCACCACAATGAATAACCATCTTATATTTTGAAACATCCTTTTCAAAAAAGCCACCCGATATATGATGGAAATTTAGCTTTTTACCAGTTCTCTTCATTAATAGATTTGGTATCTTGACAGTTCCTATATCGTCATCCTTTCGGTGATGTGTACATCCCTCTGCCACAAGAATATCATCACCATCGGAAAGATTTTCAATTGCTTTCACTGCTTCTAAAAACAAACTAAGATCACCCTTCTGATTTGCATATATGATTGAAAAAGATGTAAGAGGCACGCTTTCAGGTACAATTTTACTGACCTTGTCAAAAGCTTGAGAATCAGTAATAACTATATCCGGCAATCTTCCCAACTTCTCTAAAGCGTATTCTAACTCAAATTCTCGAGTAACCAATGCCATAGCTCCGGTATCTAAAATATCTCTTAAAACCTGTTGCTGAGGGAGTATCAATCTTCCTTTAGGTGCTTCTTTATCAATAGGTGTAACTAATACTACAATATCTTTTTCTTTTACAAGTCCATCAATAAGGTGTAATCTACCATCATTCTCTGTTTTTAGTGCTGTTAGTTCCTTAAATAAATCTTCAATACCATATCCGCTAAGAGCAGAAGTTTTTATTACAGGTACATTTTGTTTTAAACTCAATTCTTTATATTGATTACTAGAGTTTTCAGATTTATTGACAGCAACGACAAATGGAATTTTTCTGTCTTTAAATTTAATTGCAAGTTCTTCCTCTAAATCTCCCCATTGCTGGTCTGCAGTTATTACTATGATACCAACATCTGTTTTTCGTAAAACCTCTTTGGTTTTTTCAACTCTGAAGTCTCCTAATGTTCCTTCATCATCAATACCTGCCGTATCAATAAACACAACAGGTCCTAAAGGCAAAACTTCCATGCTCTTGTACACAGGATCTGTGGTTGTTCCAGCTATATCTGATACAACAGCAACTTTTTGATGTGTCAGTGCATTAATCAAACTTGATTTTCCGGCATTCCTTCTACCAAATAATGCTATATGTAATCTATTTCCTCTTGGTGTATCATTCATTTTTATCATCTCCTTTTCAAAAAAATTTGGCTCATGACTTTAAATCTTTTTAAATTAAAGGGTACAAATTGGTGATAGTGCTATTTTATAAACTGCAATTAAGGTTGTACCTGCCTCGTTTTACTGTGAAATGTCTCCATTCAAAGACCTTCGCATAGAATCTGTAAGCCTTGTGTTGATAATTTTTCGCCGCGTATTAAGGACATCGTGTCCTATACGCTAAAAATACCGTCCTTGGTATTTTTGCTTCAAATTATCAACACTTCGGCAACAGCTTCTAATGCTCACGTCTAAGAATTACGTCATTTCACAGTAAAACAGGTTCTATCTTTAATTAGGTTTGTGCTCACTAATTTATACTTGCTACCTTTTTATTATTGTCTTTTACACTTATAAGAGTTCTATAAATTGCTATACACTCAAAAAAATCCACTTTGGCTCATGAATTTAAATCTTTTAATATAATGGGGCAAATAAAAATGCTTTTTATCAAGAAAACAGAAGAATTCCTGATAAAAAGCACATAAGCTCCTATCAAAACTATTTTTCCTCTGCCTCAGAATTCTCCTTAGCGTTAGAACACTATAAAATTGTATTTAATCATACTCTAGGTGCATAACCACATTATTTTTGCACTTCTTATTATTAATACTATATTTTTATTTTTATTTTGTCAATACAAAAAATACTTTCAACTTTAAAACATCACGGCATATATTGTAAAGAATAGATAATTCTTTATCTGCAATAAATTCGAAGGTCTTTGGAGGTAATATATGTCTAATCATAATTCACTAAATACTTTAGATAATATGCGCCTTAGCGAAGGAAATAAAGGGCTATTAAACTATTTTCATAAATTGCTGGTAAGAGACACTTCAAAAGCTGTTACATTAATTAACCAAAACAGCCTTAGCTTTCCATCATTATTTATACTATCACCACATATAAGAAACCCATATTTTTTTCGTTACCTAAACACTAGAAATAAGGATGCATTAACGTTGATTAAAGCCCTTAAGTCAAAAAACTTCTCTCGCTTTAATAAAATAAAACAAAGTATATCTAATAGCACAAGTGACTTACTTAAATGGATACTCGAGACAGGTAAAAATGAGGACCTATCAAGAGGAGAGTACATAGAAATCTTAGATAGTTGCGCATTAATACTAATAAGGGAGTATAAAGACAATTCAATACTTCCTACTCTTAAGGAAATTATCTATAACCGCTATAAGCAAGGTATGTTTATTCATGACATGGTCTGGGCTTTTTTTGAATGTCGTGACCCAAATTGCATATTAATGTTGGCAAATAATTTGAATTCTGAAGATGGAAAAGACGTTGAATTGACTAAAAAACTTCTTAAGTTTATACCCGTGGTAAGAAACAACAGTTTGCCAAGTGAAATTTTGTACAAAAATGTATCCTATTGGTTTAAAGAAAACTATCCTTTTATATATTATACTGGAGAGTGCTTTCAGCAGATGCCCAATCCATCACCCTTTGAAGTATCCTTAGATGCAAAATATCTTTTTAAGAAAGTTTCCAACAATGGAAGTATTGAAAGTACTTTAACTCAAAATGAGTTGAGATTAATGAATATATTTGACACTTTAGGAGTAGATAGTAAAATTTTGCTCTCAAGCTACTCTTCTATGCTACACAAGCAAAATTTGTATTTATGGAACAGCTGGATTCATTTACCGATAGGTGAGCAACTAAGAATTTCATCTTCTAAGTTAGGAGGAATACCATGCTGATGATATCCGGTAATACTTTAAGTGTTGATACTATTATACCAAGCCTTAACAATGACAAAATCAAAATTAAAACTATTAATATAATGGACAAAAGCACTTATTCTTACAAATACTCTTCTAAAGAAGAACTCCTTTTTATACTTGGTTTGAGAAAAAATATAGTAAATGCTTCTAAAATGCTATTTAAAAGCCGAATGCGGTTTAGAACTTTTAAAGAATCACAATGTAATGAGTATTATTGGAAGAGAACTGCTGAGGGTGGTTTTTTATTAAAAAGTAATACCACGCCATCTAGTGCTATTAACGATATTTATACTCATGGCCAAGTATATGGCACCGAATGTGCAACAGCAATTGTAATAGTTTTTTATAAAGCTGTTTTAGAAAGCTTTGGTGTAGAGCATTTCAACCAATTGTTCAATAATATCTATTTAATGGACTGGCAAAACCTTGATGGAAATCTCAAAGTAAACACTTACAGAAAACCACCAGATTTCTTCCCAGGAGATTGCAGATATTTTAAAAATCCCGACGTAGATCCATTAACCCCTGAGTGGCAGGGTGAAAACGCAATAGATTTGGGCAATAATTATTACTATGGCCATGGAATTGGAGTAAAAACAGGCAATGACATAATATACGTACTAAACAGTCACAGAAAGGATGGTTCAGACATATCAGCATATTTGCTTGAATCCTGCACAGTTCCAGATTTCAAACATTTATTATATTTACATGATTCCTAAATTGCCATATCATTTTTTTCAGCTAAATATGTACACTCACTTAAAATTGTGGTAAAATTTTAATAGTTTAGTAAAACTTGTGGGGTGTTGTATGTAATGAAAAAAATGGTCGTTGGTGACACTTATATCTATAGCGGAAAAGGCTTTTCACATACCGCCATAAAGAAAATAAGGGATGGCGGAATAATCGAACTGGGACACTCCTCCTGGAAAGATGATGAACAATGGATTGAAGTCCTTGAAAACAATTTTTTCGTTGGCTTTATCAACGGTAAAACAAAACTCATAGACCTTAATAATTACTGCTATATAATTGAGGACGATTTGTTCTGTTTTGAAAAACCTGATCTTGGTTCTGAAATAACTGTATGTCTAAAACGCCATGACAAAATCTATTTGATATCAAAAACATTCACCAAAGGCCAATTGTGGATAAAAATTTATGATAGTCATGGCTACTGTTGCTATATTGACGGAAATTCAAAAATTTGTCCAAATAAATTTATACCATATTCAACTACCTTAATGGAAAACACTATAATGTACATTGCCTCTATCAAAAAAAACATATATAAAACTATACTGCTAAAGAAAAAAAGTCGTTTATATGTTAAAGGTCTAGTGGTTTATAAATCCACCTCCGGTTTAGAAACAAATTTTCAAAATTTATTTACTGATACTAATTTAAAAGCTATTTATAATAGCGAAAACCTTGACTATCTGTTTTATGAAAACAAAGCAAATTACGTTCATACAACTAACTTTTTAAATAATCTTGAAGATTCAGATGATGTATGGCTGGAAATCCATGCTCGTGGATTGACAGGTTATATACCTGCTATCACAAAAACTAATAGCATGCCTCACATAGATCATCTTCCAAATGAATATTCTATAACAAATTCTAGTTTTTGCGACTATAATGAACACAACAAACTTAAAATACCCGGGATACTCTCCTTGGTTCTAGGACTAATTATATTTTCTCTACTCCCATCATTTTCAGTTTTTGCATTCTATCTTTGGGTTCTAGGTATATGCCTTATTATACTTAAATATTTTTGTTCTTAGAAAAGTTTCTAGCACACCTATATTTTTCTCAAGAAAATTCGCTTCGCTCATGACTTTAAATCTTTTTTGGTTAAGGATACAAATCAATGATAATTATATTTTATAAACTAGCATTAATGTTGTACCTGCCTCGTTTTACTGTCAAATGTCTCCATTCGAAGACCTTCGCATAGAATCTGTAAGCCTTGTCTTGATAATTTTTCGCCGCGTATTAAGGACATCCTGTCCTATACGCTAAAAATGCCATCCGTGGCATTTTTGCTTCAAATTATCAAGCCTTCGACTACAGCTTCTAATGCTCACGTCTAAGAATTACGTCATTTGACACTAAAACAGGTTCTACTTTTAATTGGCTCTTTATAAATGGATAACAACAAAAAAACCAGTTGGCAATTCAAATTTGAGTCGCCAACCGGTTTTTATTAAAAACTATATCTATTCAGATAAACGCTTTTCTAAAGCATCCAACTGAGCTACCAATTCTTTTGGAAGCTTTTCTCCATAATTAGCATAGTGCTCTCTAATTGACTTAACTTCCTTCATCCACTCTTCTTTATTAACAGCAAGGATTTCTTCCATTTTTTCTTTACTGATATCAAGTCCTTCAGTATCAATTGCATCTGCTGTAGGCATATAACCGATAGGAGTCTTAACAGCTTCTGCTTCTCCAGATACTCTCTCGCAAATCCACTTAAGAACACGACTGTTTTCACCAAATCCAGGCCAAATAAACTTACCGTTCTCATCTTTACGGAACCAGTTTACATAGAATATTTTTGGAAGCTTGCCTTCTTCGGATTTTTCTCCAACTTCCAACCAATGCTTTAAGTAATCCCCTACATGATATCCTATGAAAGGTAGCATAGCAAATGGATCACGACGAACTTTACCTATATTGTCAGAAATAGTAGCAGCAGTTATTTCTGAGCCCATGATTGAACCCATAAATATACCATGCTTCCAGTCAAAACTTTCGTGAACCAATGGAATAGTACTTGGACGACGTCCACCAACAAGGATAGCTGAAATAGGCACACCCTTTGGATCTTCCCACTCAGGAGCAATTACAGGACATTGACTTGCAGGTGCTGTAAAACGTGCATTTGGATGAGCTGCAGGCTTTTCAGAAGCCGGTGTCCAATCATTATTCTGCCAGTCAATAAGATGTGAAGGTGCATCGCATCCCATATCTTCCCACCAAACATTTCCATCATCAGTCAATGCAACGTTTGTATATATTGTATTTCTGTCAATACTCTTCATAGCATTTGGATTTGAATTCATGGAAGTACCAGGAGCAACACCAAAGAATCCTGCTTCAGGATTTATAGCGTACAAACGTCCATCATCTCCATATTTCATCCAAGCTATGTCATCACCAATAGTTTCAACCTTCCAACCAGGAATAGTTGGTACAAGCATTGCAAGGTTTGTCTTACCACATGCACTTGGGAAAGCACCACATACATATTTAACATTGCCCTTTGGATCTGTAATACGAAGTATAAGCATATGCTCAGCGAGCCATCCTTCGTCACGAGCCATAGCAGATGCTATACGAAGTGCAAAACACTTTTTACCTAAAAGGGCATTTCCACCATATCCTGAACCAAAGGACCATACAGTTCTCTCTTCTGGGAAATGACTGATGTATTTCTTATCCATCGGCGCACAAGGCCATGGCACATCCTTCTGACCTTCTTCTAAAGGAGCACCCACTGAATGTAGGCAAGGAACGAATTCTCCGTTATCTCCTAATTCATCTAAAACCTTTTGACCCATACGAGTCATTATACGCATATTTACTACAACGTAAGGACTGTCAGTCAACTCAATCCCTATCTTTGATATCGGTGAACCTAAAGGTCCCATGCAGAAAGGTATAACATACATTGTTCTTCCTTTCATACATCCTTTGTACAATCCCTTCATTGTAGTTTTCAATTCATCAGGATCAACCCAATTGTTTGTAGGACCTGAATCCTCTTGTTTTTTTGAAGAAATATAAGTTCTACCTTCTACACGTGCCACGTCAGATGGGTCACTGCGGAAAAGATAACATCCTGGAAGTTTTTCTTGATCAAGTTTAATAGATGCACCTGATTTTACCGTTTCTTCAAGTAATCTTACATTTTCTTCTTCTGAACCATCACACCAATAAATCTGGTCAGGCTGACACATTTCAGCCATTTCTTTTACCCAAGCTAATAATTTTTGATTGTTTGTGCTCATTAAAATTCTCCCTTCAAATAGTGTTTATAATATTGCTAATCGCAATAACAGAATTAGAATAACCGAAATGTTAATATTCGGTAATTTACTGGAGTTAACTGTGAATTATATAAAAGTCAAAAAGTTCATTACATTATATCTTTTTTACTTTTATAGTCAGATGTATATTATTTCACGAAAATAAAAATTGAATAATGTAAAATGTTTTTCGAGAAAAATATAGTTAATTTTTTCACTAACTAACATGCTACCATAAATATTATTAAATTTCAACAAGTGTTTTATGTTTTTCCTGCATATTTTTTATCCCTCAAAGTAATTCACATTATCTTTGTTCATCTGTCAACACCTAGTATTTACTCATATTCAAACCAAATACACTTTTAAGAAAAATTTATTATGCATGAAAGTTATAACTCCACAATATTCATTTCTCAAAATACTAAAATACTATATTTTTCGCCTTTATAGTTTTACCCACATATTTTTAATATAAACAAATAATTATTTGGATTTTTTTTAACTTTTTAAATGTGTATTTTTCTTTGCATTGGGTTTTCTTGTCATTTTTATAAGGCAGTATCAAAAAATACTATTCAATACTTCAGTTACAAAACCCATTATGGGAACTTTTAAGATTCCATAATGGGTTTTGTGACTTAAATATCGTATAGAATATTTTTTAGGTGATTCCAAAAAATAACTGGTCAATGGGTGTTTCAAAAAAAACTGATTTTATTGGGTTAGAACTATATATATTGACTAATGAATTTTTTTGAAACACCTTAATCGCCTAATTTCTAAAACTAATTTATTGAATACTGCCTTAACAATTGATGCCTCATCTCCCACAAAGGCAATGAAAGATCGACATAATATTTATGGGGATTTTCAAATCTCTTAACTTCATCCCACAGATTATTTATTTGATCCTTACAGTACGTCTTAATATCCTTCAGTTTTGGGCTGGCATACACACATGTACCTTTATCAAAAATTTTCTCCTGGAGTCTTTTAGCATAAAATCCTGTTATTGTTTTCCTCTTCCAAGTATGCTCGGGGTCAAATATCTCATAGGGTTTGCCATCAGCAATTATTTCATCCCGGGTAGTCAAAACATCTGCAATAGCTTTTCCTGTTTCCTTGTCAAACAGTCTCCAAAGTTCTTTAAAGCCCGGATTAGTTATTTTTGCTACATTCTCGCTAAGCTTTATTTTAGGAATAATATTTCCATTCTCCTCTAGCGCAACAAGCTTATATACGCCACCAAACACAGGCTCAGACTTTGAAGTTATAAGCCTCTCTCCTACACCAAACAAGTCAACTTTTGCGCCTTGAATGAGTATATCGCGTATAATATATTCATCTAGAGAATTTGATGCTACAATTTTGCAATCAGTAAACCCTGCTTCATCCAACATCTTCCTAGCTTCCCTTGACAAATATGTAATATCTCCCGAATCTATTCTTATTCCTTTTGGTCTAAATCCATTAGGCATTAATACCTCATTAAACACTTTTATCGCATTAGGCACCCCTGATTTAAGTACATTATAAGTATCTACAAGTAGTGTACAATTGTCAGGATACGCTTTAGCATATGCACTAAATGCTTCTAGCTCTGTTGGAAACATTTGAATCCAGCTATGAGCCATAGTCCCTAAAGCAGGAATTTCAAAATTTCTATCTGCAATGGTACACGCTGTACCCACACAACCTGCTATATACGCAGCTCTTGCTCCATAAATCGCTCCATCATAACCTTGAGCTCTCCTCGAGCCAAACTCCATTACGCTACGCCCCTGTGCTGCCCTTACAATACGATTAGCTTTTGTTGCTATAAGACTTTGATGATTAATAGTTAAAAGAATCATAGTCTCAATAAATTGAGCTTCTATGACAGGACCTCTAACTGTTATCACTGGTTCATATGGAAATATTGGTGTTCCTTCTGGCACTGCCCACACATCACAACTAAATTTAAAGTTTTTAAGATACTGTAAAAATTCTTCACAAAATATATTTTTACTCTTTAGGTATTCTATATCATTTTCATCAAAACTTAGATTTTTTAGATATTCAATAAGCTGATCAACACCTGCCATTATAGCAAATCCTCCACCATCGGGTACTTTCCTAAAAAACATATCAAAATAGGCAATTTTATCTTTAAATCCATTTTTAAAATAACCATTAGCCATAGTTAATTCGTAAAAATCAGTTAGCATCGTTAGATTTATATTTTTCATTTCAATAACCTCCTAAATTTTTCTCGAAAATCATTTTACATTATTTTTTTATTTTCGAAAAATAGTATACATCTGATTTATAAAAGTAAATAAGATATAAAAAGTGATTTCAGAAAATAATTGGTCAATTGTGATTTCAAAAAATCTAGAGTGAAAGGCTTTGTAACCTAAATACTGTATATGTTTTTTGAAACCGCCTAATGTAATATGCTTTTTGAATTTTATATATTTAATTGTAGATATACAAAAATTAAGCATATCATTTTAGAAAACTTAAGTTTGAGAACTCTTTTAAAAACTATATTTCAATCTCTTTTACCACTTCTACTCCATTAATTATCATATTATATAGTGCCATCACGTTTACTAAATCACCGTTATGAACCCCTAAATCATAAGTATCCACAGCATTAAACGGAACAATTACCCTATAATTTTTATTTTGCATATTAAACCACGTCTTTAGTGTTATCGCTAATTGCTGAACACATATATCCGTACAATCACCTGTAATAACAAAATTGGTTATGTGTGAATTTTTGGAAAGCCACTTTTTAAACGCCTCTTCATGAAATCCATTGGTTGAATTTTTTTCTATGAGCTTATATCCTCCAACCTCTTTAATTTCATCAACCACATCCGACTCAATTGTTCCCATCATACAGTGCTTAGGATATGCATTAAATTCCGGCGAAGCATGGGTATGACAATCTGCAAAGGCTAGTTTTTGTATACCTAATTCGTCACACTTCTTTGATAGTTTAACTATTTCAGGAATCAACCCTTCAATCCTTTGGCTTTTTAGTGCACCTTGCCTTGCAAAACCATTTATCATATCTACTATAAACAACGCTGTCTGATCCTTCTTCAAGTCTTTCAACTTAATAGTTTCAAGCTCTTCTAGCATATCAAGCATTTCTTTTATAGTTTCTGTACTCCTTTTGATGAATTCTTCCTTGTTTAGATTTTTCATACTAATCTTCCCCTTTTATATTTAGATTTCAAGTAATCGATCATTTTAAGTAGTTTCTAAATCATCTACCCCTCTTTGAGTTTGGATTGAAGCGATATAACTTTGAAGGTCTGTGACCTGCATCTTTTGTGTATTCATTAGTTTCTATCACCATATCTGAAATTTTCCTTCTAAAATTCGCCTTTAAAAGCTCCGTATCGAGAATAATTTCATATACATTTTGAAGTTGTGTTAATGTAAAAAGCTCAGGCATTAAGTTGAATGCTATATCAGTGTATTCTATTTTATTTCTAAGCCTTTCTATTGCATACTCAATAATCTTAGCATGGTCAAAAGCTATACCCTCAGATTTAATAATCTCTCTCTCGATTTTAGTAATTCTATCTTTAACAGTTTTTACAATTTTCAAAGTAGAAAAGAGTTTATCTTCCTCGTTTGAAAGCATTAATCTAAAATAGCTTTCTAAAATATATCCTCCCTGTATCACTGTTTTTTGCTCTTTATACAGCTTACATGAAACAGTAAACCACTTTGCATCATCTGCATCATCATCTGCTTTTATATCAAGAGTGGAACTATCAACTAAAGACATATAAGATGTACTTATTATTCTTGTTCTAGGATCTCTACCAACATCTCCCCATGCATATAGTTGTTCCATGTAAATACTGTCAATGCTGGTTTCCTCTTTTAATTCTCTTTGTGCGGCCGCATCCAAACTCTCATCGATATTCACAAATCCACCGGGAAGAGCCCATTGTCCTATATACGGGTGGTCACCTCTTTTTATCATCAGCAGCTTTAACACTTTCTTTGGAAGCTTCCTATAATTCTCATTCTTTTCATCCGTTACAGTAAAAATAAGCATATCTACAGTAACTGAAGGCCTTTCATACTTACTAGCATCATATGATTTTAAAAATTCATCCTCTGTAAGTCCTTGTTTGTTTTTTGGGTTATTATCCATTGTTTTACCTCGTATTATTTATTATTGTTTTCTTATTATTATTTTGTTAATATCATTATAGTACTATATATATTTTTTTGTCAATAGAATTTTATTAATAACATACTAAAAGCAGCAATTGGCTGTGAGATAATTTTTGTTTTATTTTCTGAGAGCAAACCCAAACGTGTGAAGCAAGTAATTTCAAGCATCAGAGAGCATGCATATTTAATTCAGGTTATTTTTCGTTGTTTTATTATTATGATATGACTTTTTATTATACAGTTATATTTCTCGGTAGCAAACCCCAATTGTTTTTTGCTACCGTAAAAAGAAAATGACATGTAGTAGCAATATAAAAACAAATTTATATTAGTACTACATGTCATAACTCTATATGATAATACAATCTTAGCATTTAAACTATTTTATAAACACTCTAGTCTATTCATAGAAATTCGATTCATGACTTAAATTTTTTTAGAGTATAGGAATTTATAAAAATCCTATTTTTGTAAATTTCTATACTGGGGTTTGGAAAGGGGATTCCCCTTTCCCGGTTTAAGGAGGGTGCTCAGGATGCGAAGCATCCGTCGAAGGGAACCATAGGGTTCCCTAGCGAACAAGAAAAGTCATGAGCGAAGCGAATTTTCTTAGGGTTAAGGGGTATAAATTAGTGATAGTGAAATTTTATAAACTAATATTGAGGTTGTACCTGCCGCGTTTTAGTGTCAAATGACTCCATTCGAAGACCTTCGCATAGAATCTGTAAGCCTCGGCTTGATAATTTTTCGCCGCGTATTAAGGACATCCTGTCCTATACGCTAAAAATGCCGTCCTTGGCATTTTTGCTTCAAATTATCAAACCTTCGGCAACAGATTCTAATACTCAGGTCTAAGAATTACGTCATTTGACACTAAAACAGGTTCTGCCTTCAATTAGGCTTTTTCACTTTAATTAGGCTTTCAATCTAGCGTTTTCAAGTACTCTAAAACTTCCCTGTCATTTCCCTTAAACAAAACCTTTCTTGTACTGTTTTGTAATTGATGGTTATACATTGGATCGTAGTATTCTTTTAAAAGCAGTTCAATCCAGGCTTCATGAGGACTATAACTGCCTGATAATCTCTGTTGCTTACATGCTGTTTGAAATAAATCAGTAATAGTTTTGTGTTTTTCTCCTCCAAGTCTCTTTTTTATTCTTTTCAAACTACCACTAATATAGTCAAACCACTCATCAAATCCTTTTTCTTCACCAAATGATCTCAAATAATCAGCCTGTGACTGAATTACGTATTCATCTAAAGTGTTCTGAATACGTTGTTCAATAGGAAGCTCTATAATTACAGTATCACCACTTTTAAAATGCTCATAAAGAGGTTTCGGCAAATAGCACCTCCCTACATTTTTCCCTTCGTCTTCCAGTACAATATGCCTAAAGCCTTTGTGTTTATGGCGAATCAATGCATATGCAAGATTATTCTCAAAATTAATCTGGGTTGGCTGAGGCGTAATATATCTTCCAAAAGACGATCCTCTGTGATTAGCAATATCTTCAAGATCAAGGGAATTGTCAAGCTCAATAAGTATTTTGGTTTTACCTGATCCCGTACAACCACCAAACACAACCGGTATTGGGAATATATTTTGATCTGAAGGTTCAAGAGAATTAATTAGATAGTTACGAAATGCTTTGTAGCCCCCCTCAAGTCTAGGTACCATCTTTTGTGTAGCATCATATATCCATTCCTGGCTTATAGCAGATCTTTGACCTCCTCTAAAGCAGTAAATCATTGTGTTTGGATTCTTTGAAATAAAAGATGTCCAAGCATCAATTCGTGCTTTCTTGACTTCACCAGAGACTAATTTATGTCCTAGTTTTACAGCATCCTCATTTCCCTTTTCCTTGTAGCAAATTCCAACAAGACGCCTCTCCTCGTCATTTAGAATAGGCAAATTTATAGTATTCATAAACGCTCCCTTTTCAAACTCTACAGGAGCTCTTACATCTATCAATGGTATTTCCTCTATGACAATACGTTCAAATTCATCGATTGTTCTGTAAATCATTTGCACACACCAATCTAAAAATATTAGGCAAGTTCAAAACTTACTTGCCATTTTCTCGTCTTATTATAGCACATCTAAAGGTGCTTATTCAAAAAATCCCTCCTAACTATATTCGCTTACTTTTATTTCCATCATATGATTGAAATAAAATGCTGTAAAGGCTGTAGACTCCACCTTACACTTTATAACGATTTTCTAGTAAAATCCGCATACCGTATTCCAAACTGTGCAGCAATATCGGCAGCGAAACTTGATTTAGACGGAGCACCTGGAATTATTCTGTATGTCCTCTTTTTAATTTCAGACTCTAAATCGTGCTCAGAATTGTTTTGACGGTCTTCATACTGTGCTGCCATACTAACCAATTGACTACACTCAACTCCCAATTTTTCAAGCCCTTTATTAATATTTTCTACCTTAAGGGCTAGTTCATAAAGATGAGTTACAAAGGAGCAACGAGCGCCTATAACTGCAAGTGCTAGAAGTATATCTTGTGCAATTATGCTACCCTCTTTTGAATTAGTGGAAGAGAAGGCTTCATTAATTAATACAAGACTATGCTTTGTTGCATTTTCAAGTATTGTACGCATTCTGCCAAGTTCCTCACCTAATCTCCCCTCATCACTTTCAGGTCTTTCATCTACAGGGAAATGAGTAAATATACTGTCCACCGGACTTAAAACCACATTTTTTGCCGGAACAGGTATTCCTGCTTGTGCTAGAATCTGCAAAATACCCATTGCCCTAATATAGGTAGTTTTTCCACCTTGATTTGGTCCCGTTATAATTTGAATTCTTTTCTCTCCATTAATATAAATGTCATTTGCAACTATTTTCCCAAGGGGATTTAGACATCCTTTCTCAAAAAGGTGCAAAGCAAAACTCAAATCATATAGCCCTTCAGCAATGAAATTTCTTTCTTCCATTGGCACTATTTTGGCTCTCGCAGTCAACAGACCAAGACCCTCCATCGTTTGTACAAGTTTAACCGCACCCTCATAAAACAAAATCTCGTCGGATATATTTCTTAAAAAAGAAGAAACATTAAGAATCATCTCCTCTAGTATACGAGCAATACTATTTAGAATTTTATTCTTAATTTCATCACCGTTTTCTTCTAACATAAAATCTATGTCTTTAACAACATAATTGCCCCACTTTTTTGGTCTTAGTCTCACCAATTTCTTTAACCTTCTTGCTATATGGGCTTTTATATATTCATCTTTTTTTATATATTTACTTATAAATCCATTGCTATCAATATCCATCACTTTAGCGTCCTTAAGCTTGAAAGATGCATCCAGTTTTGCACCTAACTTTAATCTAAGATATCCCTTTGTACACTTTTTAAGTGACAATAGATTTTTTTCAAGCTCATTGTAATTGTCATTCTCAATGTAGCCAAAAATAGCTTTGGTCAAATTATTTAAACCTTCAGATAAATCTCCTGGTTGGTAAGTTTTTAATACCTCTGCTACTTTTTTGCATACATCACAGTATCCCAACAAAATGTTTATTCCGTTATTGAGTTTATACTCTGCTGACACATCAGCTCTTGTTCTATTTGACAGTTGTCTGTCCCTTTCAATGGGAGCCATGGTGGAAAAAGCACTCTTTAAATCAGAAAACATTTGAGGATGTTTTATAAAATCCTGAAGGATGTTATATCTGTAAGAAATATCATCTGAATCTTTGCAAAGTTCTGCCAAAACCGAGACAATAACTCGTTCTGAGTTTATACTTGAACTTTCTGACGTCATAATTTTAAGAATTGAGTTAAACTGCAAATCTTTAATAAACCCATAATTATTTTCCTCTATTTTTAGTTTTTTGTTGGCATTCTTATATAACAGACTGACTTTTTTAACCATATATACCCCCCTATCCTGAAATATATCCCCTTCTTTTGAGAAGCACCGCAATCTGATCAGATGAAAGTCCATGCTTTAAAACTATATCTCTTGAATAACCAAGCCCCACTGATTTTATTCTTTGAATCTTAAAAGTCCGTTTTCCTGTCAATCCATTATTGTCAGTATCTTCAATCTTTGCAACTAAACATGCAAGTTTACTTCCTTCCGGTACTTCTTCATTTAATTCATCAATATCATCAGCAAGTTCACCAAAATGAGTAACATAAATACCTTTACAATTTTGCTTCATTAAAATTTTGAGCACATCTCTTCCAAGATAATATCCATCAATTCTTCTTGTGCTTGAAAAGGTTTCATTTAGAAGAACCAAGCTCTTGTTTGTGCAATTATTTATAATTAAGGATATTCTCTCAGCCTCTTCTCCAAGCCTACCTTTATCAATCCCCAAAATTTCTTCCTCAGGAAAATGAGTATGTATGGCGTCTACAATACTTATTTCTGCCTTTGATGCCGGAACAAAACAACCTGCCTGAAATAACACTTGAGCAATTCCTATAGATCGTATATAGGTCGTCTTTCCTCCTTTATTAGGCCCTGTTAAAACGAAAATTTCCCCATTCTCATCGAACCTCAAATCATTTGAAACAACTTCATCCGAAAGCTCATACTTTCCATCCTTTATCCTTTGCAATGCTAAACTCAAATCATAAAGACCTTCAATGTTTGTATGATTCTTTGTCTCTTTTACAATTACAGGTTTGCAAAATTTAAGTCCTAACCTTTCTATACGCATTATCAACTCACAAAACTTAATATAAAACTCTAACTCAATTCTTAATTTACAAATCTCCTCAAAATCCTGCTGGGAATATCTATCATAAAATTCCTGCAGACTTTCAAAAACAGCAGGACTCTTTAACTTTAATCTTTCAAATATAATCTCTTCCAATCTAGAAAATCGTGCAGCATAATATATATTAAAATAATTTTTGCCCGTATCGTCTAAAAACGCAGCACCATTAGTAAGTAGCTTTGATATTAAAGGCTCTTCAATTTCTGTACGCTTTGTTTTCTTTTCAGTATTAATTGAGATGTCTTTCAAACCCTCATAGTAACCAAATTCAAGATACAAATCTGATATTTTTTCATATTCTTCAGCTATCTTTTTTATATCCTCGGTCATCGATTTAAATTCATACTCTTCACATATCTTATTTGTATAGTCAAACAGCTCTTTAAACCCTTCTGACTTTATATTTTCACTTATTTCTTTCAAGCAATCTCTTATACTAGTTATTAAAGATACATATGAAGAGGCTTTTTCAAAAAAATATGTTTGAATATGTATTCCTTTTATATTTGCAAATCTTTCCCTAGAGCAACTTTGAATGAAAGACATATTTTTTACATAATCTCTAAAGTTGTATAAGAGAATGTCATTTTCTAAGAAATCCTGCATAATGTCCAATCTATATTGCAATACATCTTGTTTGGTAGATGGATTGGCAAACAGAAGACCAATTTTCTCACGATCTGTCCTTTCAAACCTAGTGTCATCTAAAACCTTATCAATGCTTAAATCCTTAATAAAACTACTTGTGTATGAGAGATTTGACTTCCAAGACTTATAAGAGTCATCATTTGGCCATAGCAAACTGACAGCTCCCTTTTCAAGAACTTCCAAACGAAATTTTCCCATAGGATACCTCCCTAAAGTTTAAGGCACATTTATAATATGCAAATAAACTCTTTCATACAAACTCTCTAATATACTTTTCGCTATCTCTTAGCTATTTCCTTCATAGTTCACAACGAAAAAGCCAAAACGCTTCCCTAACAGCATAACAGGGGTGCATATTTTAATTGTGAGCTATATTATGGAAATAACATCTGCGTAGAGGCTTAGAGAATGTTAACGAAGCGAAGGATTAGTGGAATCACTTTTCTACGCGTAGCGAGTTTTGATTCGACCCGTAGCGAGTTATACATTCTCTTAGCCTCAGAGCTTTAGTTATTGGAATAATATGGTCCACGATGATTAAATACAATACTATACCCAAAAGACCGAATAGATTATATGCATCAGTTATTAGACCAAGTCCAGCAGTCATCCACCATATGGGAAAACAGGGATTAGTTGCACTTAAAAATATATAAAGTCATTATAGCTTTTTTAGGTTTTTGCCTTGTAGCTTTTGGATTGAAATTCATCTTGGATTCAATAAAAATTATGTCTTAATATTTATAAAAACGAGGGCACTTAAATGCCCCCGTTTTTACGTCTTCTAACAAATAGCTATGTATTTTTAGCGCCTGTTTCTTTTGTCAATATTTCCCGTAATTATCATCCTCAAGGGATATCATATTTTTACTGTTACTTCCCACCGAAGCAGGTTCTTCTTTATTTTCATCAACCTTCTCAATATGTCGTTGTGACTTCTTGTCAACAATATTTTCAATTGCTCTTAGTGTGTCAGAATCTAGCCCTTCAAGCCCAAAATTATTCTTAATCTTTTTTAACTTAAACTGACTGACTGATGCTTTTAGCATTTCTGCCTGAGCGGACAATTCCTCACTGGCTGATGCACTTTCCTCAGCGGTTGCAGAGTTGGTCTGCACTACCTCCGACACCTGAGAAATAGCCTGATTTATCTGTGTAATACCTGATGCCTGCTCGTTTGAAGCTGTTGCAATCTCTCCTACAAGATCAACTGCTTTAGTTACTCCTTCTACTATTTCGTTTAGTGCCTCCGCCGTATTATTGGCAATCTGATTACCCACCTCAACTTTTTTAATTGAGTTTTCAATAAGCTCTGTAGTCTCTTTTGCAGCGTTTGCACTCCTTGCAGCAAGATTTCTCACCTCATCGGCAACTACTGCAAAACCTTTTCCATGCTGTCCTGCCCTTGCAGCTTCAACAGCAGCATTTAATGCAAGAATATTTGTCTGAAATGCTATATCGTCTATGACTTTTATAATCTTTGAAATACTAGCCGAGGAATCATTAATCTCTGCCATAGCTTTTATCATTTCCTGCATCTGACTATTACCATTCGTTGCATTATCCTTAACATTTAGCGCAAGATCATTTGCCTGATTTGCATTTGAAGCATTCTCTTTGGTTTGTTCAGCAACCTGTGTCATTGATACTGTTACTTCTTCAATAGAACTTGCCTGTTCTGTAGAGCCTTGTGAAAGCATCTGACTTGAATCGGACACTTGCCTTGCACCGGAGGTAACTTGATCGGCAGCAGAACTTATTTTGCCTAAAACTTCATTATTTTTATTTATCATCTCTGTGAGTTTTTTACCCATAAGATCATTTTCTGATTTTATCTTCACATGTACTGTCATATCACCTGCTGCCATCTTTTCAACAGCATATGCCTGCTCTCGAATATTATTGACCATTTTCGAAAATGCACTCATTAAATTTCCAATTTCATCTTTTGAAGTTGCCTCAATTTTAACATTCACATCTCCTAATGCAAGTTTTTCTGCAGCCACTTCCAATTTTTTCACTGGTTTACTTATGATTCTAGAAATAAAAACACCAAGAAATACTGCCATGATGATACCAATACATATAACTATAATCATGATGCTAGTGGCTGAGCTTGCCTTCTTTTCATTGTTGTCAGATTTTTCTTTAGCTGCAGATGAATTATACTCAAATATTTTCGTAAACTCATCATTTAATACACCTATTTGTGAATCTGAATCCTCCAAAATGAGTTTCCGTGCTTCTTCATCCTTACCTGATTTTATAAGTTCTACAGAACTTTGCGCTATAGACTTATATTCCTCCCACATAGGCTTTAGCTCATTGAACAATGCTTGATCATCTTCTTCTTTAATTCCCTCTTCATAATTTTTAAATGCTATGTCAGCATTAGCAATATAGTTTTCAATTTTATCCATATACTCAGAGCGAGTATTTTCATCAGTTACCAATAGTATTTTTAAACAATTCACCCTAATTCTTTGAAATAACCCATTTGCATCTCCAGCATATTGTAGACCAAGTGCATTATCTTCATATAGTTGAGTATCAGCATTATCTATACTCTTTATATTAGTTATACCAACAATACCTATAACACAAGCTATTATAGCAACAATCATAAAACCAATTAACAATTTTGCAGAAACTTTCAAATTATAAAACCAACTCATAGATATAATGCCTCCTTATATTCTTCTTATTTTTGAACTAAAGTGCCATTTACTTACCTATGCAATATTACTCAAATTCATAGTCTCATCATCACTAAACAACCTGTCACAATCTAGAACCAACTTAACATTTTCGCCTGATCTTCCTATACCTTTTATATACTTTTGCTGAGAACTTCCGTTGATTTGAGGGGGAGGTACAATGTTCTCCTCGCCAATAGATGTAACTTCCGCTACTGCATCAACAATTAAACCTACAGTTATTTCCTTAACTTCAACTACTATTGTGCAAGTTCTGTCAGTGTATTCCTTTGCTTTCTTACCAAATCTCAGCCTTACATCGATGACGGGAATTATCTTTCCTCGTAAATTGATAATTCCTTTTACATAGTAGGGAAGTTCGGGAATTTCAGTAATCGATTGAAGTCCAACAATTTCAGTAACATAACCAATCCCTATTCCATATTCTTCCTCTCCTAATACAAAAGTAAGATACTTGTCTTTCTGCGTATCTTCTTCTAGTAACATTGTATTCTCTTCCGTCTGTTCCATTTTAAGTCTCCTTCCTTTGATTTTTATTTTGTTCTCTCAACGTTGCTTTGTATATAGTAAGTTTTAACATTAATGATTTATAGTTCTACATAATGTTAAAACGCCTACCCCTGTCTATGGCACACATTTTTTTACAATAAATAGTGCACAAATCACTAGTAGCACATAAATATGCTACATAAAGACTATTACTACATACTGTAATTTTTTTAATTGAGATACTAAAAGAAATCCAAGAGCTTTTCACAGCTCAGAAAAGAAGTGCATATTAAAATAAATCCAAACATTTTTATACCATTAATTAGAATACATAATTTTATTATCCGCAACCATCTAAATACATTTTTATTTATTTTCTCTTGAGAAATCACCAAATCATAAATTGCACTTTCAAATAACAAATTTTCTTCAACGTCAATCAAACTAATCACTCCTGATACAAAGATAACAACATGAATATCTTTAAAGTTTGCTGTCAAGTTTTGGTGGATTTATATTTCTTATTTGTTATTTTTGATTACTAGTTATTAATCGGAAATATTTAAGAAATACTTTACTATTTTTCGCACAACATAGCAATAAATTTATTGTTAAAATATTATCAAAACTGTAAAAGCACTCAAAATACTGCAAAGAATCATTTTTTAACATTCCAAAGAAAAAAATATATATTTTATGATTATTAGAAAATATAATGATATGTATTTAGTTATTTGAATTTTATGGTGCTTATTTGTGGGCTTTCGGGCAAAAGTATAGGAGCATCAAGCCCCTATACAATCTTCTTAAATTTACTTACACTTTTTACTAGTCGGTTTAAAAATCACCTATACAATATCTAAATCATTTAACCTCTTTTATCAAAATCTTTGTAAAGCAAACTTGGCTGAATGCCTTTATTGTTCTGATACTTTCCACTGCAATACTTTTCATAATCGCCCTCAATAGAGTGATAATATATCTGGCAAATCTCAACTCCCGGATATATTCTAATGGGTTGTACACACTGAATTTCTAACGTCCAATACCCACTAAAGCCTACATCACCAAAACCGGCAGTTACGTGAACGTACAAGCCCAACCTGCCTATTGATGAGCGTCCTTCCAGCATAGGAACGTAATTCTCTGTCTTAGTATACTCTAAAGTTCTTCCAAGATATAATCTACCAGGTTCAAGTACAAGCCCTTCTTCCGGTATAATAATACTTTTGGATTTATTTAGTTTTTTCATATCCAGTACATTTTCTTCATAAATTAAGAGTTCATTGTGAAGGCGAAGATTATAACTGTTTGGATTTAAATATTTTTCATTGTACGGCTCTATTACTATCTCATTTCCAATATGTTTTTTTATTTCAAGACCTGATAGTATCAATTAAATTCCTCCTCTAACTTTTCCTTATTCAGACCATTCTAACTTCCTATGTGTTTTGTAAATTATGTTTGTCAATAATTACATCTCTTAATGCATACTCACACTCTTAAAAATGTCAATAAGTACTCATAGTCATAGTTATAGTCATAGTCATAGTCATAGTCATAATGATATTCTATTTGTTTTAGCAAAAGTTATCAAGTAAAAAATCCACTCCTCTTAGTCAACATCTCTTTTAGGTGAAAAAAGTGGTCTTGGAACGCTATCCCTACCTAAACTTTTAGATTGCATTTTTTTACCATCATCATCATATTTTATATAGCTAAAAAGCGAGTCACCTAATACGTAAACAGCTTCACTATGCTTGTCATCTAAAAAATAATAAGTATATGTCATACCAGAGCCTCCTTCAAAATCTGGAGCTCCAGCAATTTTGTTAAAATCAGCAATAATTTCTCTCGAATTATTTTTGGAATTAATCAAATTTTCAGCTTGAGCAAGAGATAATCTTTTCTGATTGTTCGGCAACTCACCAATTATTATTAAAGCATCACGTTTATAATAACCTATACCATGAGTTCTATCATCTTTAAGCTTGGTTAATTCTTCTATTTGTGTTTGGTTTTTTGCTTTTTTTATACAAAAATCATAGAAATCAGATGGAATAGATTGTTCACCATCTGAAAACCTTCTAATCTGCATATCAGTAGCAACACCATTTTCCTCCATACTGCCAAACCATATCCTAAAATGATTATATGTATAGAATAAAGCATAACGGGGCTGTTCTGGTTCTATAGGTACTAGTTCTCTACTTTCACCTTCTCCTAAAACGCTTTTTATTTCACTAAACTTCATTCCTAATTTAGCACCATTAATACTTATCTTCTCATCGCATTCTATCAATGAAATCTCAGAGTTTTCAAATATAATTGTCATTCCATAGTTTTCATATCTATAACCTTCTTGTGCATGCTCCGCACCTGCATATACCATTTTGTAATTAGATCCCAATCTCTTAATTACCTGTTTTTTATTTAGCGTCATAATTTCCTTAATGCCAGCCATATTTGGTATAAATCTGTTACTATCCTCCGTAGGTGATGGAACCGATGTAGGTGATTTTGTTGGAGTTTCTAACGAAACTATTACATCATCTTTTAAGTGTTGTTGAGTTTCAAAATCATTATTTGCACTATCCTCCTTATTCTCCATATGCGTTATTGCAGCAACAATATTGTCCTTAATTTCAACAATTGTACCACTGTACCTGAATACTAAAATAGCTAGAAACATTGCAGCGGTTACTGAAAATGCAGTCTTCCATACAGGCTTATATCTATAAAAAACAAGAGATACTTTGGTTAATTTTGTATTGTTTTTATATCTATTCTTATCTATACCATTCATAACACTATTGACTAAAAATTGTTCTGATTTTACTCCTTGCCTGAAATATTGTTTAGTATAAGCAAGAGTTTTAAATTTTTTAGCACATCTATCACAAGATTTTAAGTGTTCTTCAAATTCTACTTTTTTAATATCCTCCAGTTCACCATCAATATAGCATATAATACTATCATTATCATATTTGCATTTCATCTATATCACTTCCTTTCCTGTTAGTTTCTCAATTCTTTCACATAAAAGTTTTTTTGCTCTATGTACTTTCATTTTTGCAGCATTGTCAGATATATTCATAACCCGGCCTATTTCTTTGTATTCCAAATCATGAAAATATCTTAAGCACACCGCAGTTTTTTGTTCAAAACTTAAGCTGTTTATTAATTTTAGGATTCGCCTTCTATTATCTTTAGTCTCAAAAGCAATCTCAGGAAAATCCTTTAAATCACATTGCACATCAGGTATGTCATCATAGCAACATGTAGAGTATTTCTTCTTTTTATAATAATTTTTTGAAACATTTACAGCTATTTTACACAACCAAGTTGGAAACGCCCATTTGCTATCATATTTGTAAAGGTTATTATAAGTTCTTATAAATGTTTCCTGAAATATATCTTCAGTGTCTTCTTTTGAAAATGTGATTTTGAATAAAAAACCATATAAATAGTTTTCATATCTATAAACTAGTTTTGAAAAAGCGTCAGTATCACCTTTCAATGTTTTATCTATAAGTATAACATCAACGTTTTGCACAATATTTCTCCACCCTCTTAAAAATTATAGATTTTTACTATCCATATAGCAAAAATACAATAATTTTGTTTTCTTTATTACAGATTATACAACCCTATATCGAAAAAAGTAACGATTAAATTTAGAGTTTTTTCAAAAATAAAAAATTATTGAAAATATAACCTTTTGACTGTAGATAATAAATGCTATTCTCCTTACAGCATAAAATTTATGCTTTTCGTTTTTTCGTTATCACGTGATTGAGATTAATACATATATATGTTATAATGTACTTAATTAGAAACATTAAAAGATGTGAAGAGGTATACAAATGAACGAGGTTAAAAATGAAATTAAGAAAATAGATGATGATTTTATAATGTTACCAACAGTAGACTATGTATTTAAGTTATTGTTTGGAGACGTAAATCATAAAGAACGTTTAGTTTCTTTAATTAGTAGTATAATAAAAATTCCGATTGAGAAATTTAAAGGTATAGAGATTTTAAATACAGAATTACCTAGGCTGTTTGATGAGGATAAAAAAGGAATTCTTGATATAAGAGCAAAAATGTCGGATGGAAAACAGATAGATATAGAGATTCAGGTACTACCAATGAGGTATATGCCAGAAAGAACATTGTACTATTGGAGTAAGATGTATACAATGCAAACGAAAAAGGGAGATACATATAAAAACTTGAAGAAGTGTATAACAATAAATATCGTGGATTATGAATTTTTACCTGTAAAAAAAATGCATACATGCTTTCACTTAAGGGAAGATGATACAGGGCATAAACTTACAGATGTAATAGAAGTGCATTTTTGTGAATTACAAAAACTTAGAAATGGTAAAGAGGTTTGTGATTTGAATGACCCTTCGATAAATTGGTTAAAGTTTATTGGTTCAAAAACGAAAGGAGAGATGGAAATGGTTGCAAATAATAGTGATATGATTAAAGATACTTTTGATTATTTACAAGTTATAAGCAAAGATGAACAAAAACGTTTAGCATACGAAGCAAGGCAAATGTTTCTCATGGACCAAAAAACAAGAGAAGAAGAAGTGAAAGATGAAGCAAAACTTGAAATAGCAAAAAATGCTATTAAAGAAGGAGCAGATATACATTTTGTAGCAAAGATTACAAGCTTGGATTTAGAAACAATTGAAAAACTTCAAAAAGAGATGAAAGAGAAAAATAAAGATTAATAGAGTTATATATTAAAAAAATAAGAGTAAAAAATAATGTGAGCAACCTGAGATTAGTTTAGGTTGTTTATTTTTGTATTTTTTGAAACCCTCTAAATAGCTTACATTATTTAAAAATCCTTATTTTTGCTACATAATCTTGATTGTTTATGGCACTTGCGCTTATAATATTTAGTAAGTGTACTATTAGAAAGGTTGTGTTTTTCATAATACTGAATATAAAGAGTTATGAGTTTATTTTAGATGCAGAGCAGTATGAAACTGCTAAAGACTTGGATTGGAAAATAACCAAATCTTCAAGCTCAGTTAGTCCATTTATAATTATTGATGGGCATCATAAGTGTATGGCAAAAGTATTATTTAACTTGGCATCTGACATAAGTGTATTTCATAAAAATGGTAACTCACTTGATTACAGAAAAGAGAATTTAATATTTTGTAATAAAAATCAACTTGCATACCTTGCATCAAATTGCCAGAAAAAACAAAATAAATCATCAAATTATTATAGTGTATATTTTAGAACAGACCATAACATGTGGACTGCAACTTTAAGGTATAATTCAAAAAATATTTCATATGGTTTCTCCGATGAAAAGGAGGCCGCCATAGCAGCTGATTATTTAGCAAGAGTATACTATGGAGAAGCAGCAATGCTTAATTTTCCTGAATTAAGTTTTGATCAAGTAAAAGAAGCTTTTTTCGAATTGCAACTCAAGTATGGCTTTACAAAAGGAGAAAGGATCACTAAATCTCAGCAAGGAATTCCAAAGAAAAGAAAAACCAAACAATTGTCTAAATATGTTGGTGTTAGTAAAGATAAAAACAGGTGGAGAGCCTATATTAGTTTTAAAGGTAAAAAGATACAAATTGGTAGCTTTAGAGATGAACTCTCAGCAGCAGAAGCTTATGACAAAAAAGCCAAAGAATTGTATGGAAAAGATGCAAATCTAAATTTCGAGTGATTTTAATTTTGAATCTATATTTGGATCATTGTTCCCAGTAATTGAAGACTCACTCCAGCTTTCTGTAACCTGAAAAACTTCACCTTTATTTATTCCACTATATGATTACACTGATGGAATATGAGAAAATCAAGCTTTTTATAAAAAAGAAATATAAGATTGGTATTTATGCTATGCAACACCAATGACATTAACAAATATACTGATTTGAATTATAATATCAGTATGTTTGTTAATGAGGTGATGCGAATGAGTTACCTAAAAAAATTAGAAAATTTGATAAAGCAAAAAAATGGAACTTTGCTTACATCAGATCCTAAAGATCTAGACATTCCAAGAAGCTACTTATCAAAGCTTGTTATTTTTTGGAACCCCAGCTGCAAAGTTTCTATTTGATTTCACCTAAAAGTACACTAACATTAACACTCAAAAAATTTAGGCCTTACAAACTTTTACCTTAGCCACCCTCTTTTCTTCTACTTTATCAACCTTAAATATAAGACCATTGAATTCAACACTTGGACTATCTCCTTTATCAGGTATTCTGCCTAGCTGACCAATTACAAAGCCACCAAGTGTATCATATTCTTCTGTAGGAAGATCCACCTCAAAATAATCTCTAACAGCATCTAGACTAGTAGTACCACATATTATAAAAGTATTTTCATCCAATTTATCTATCTCTTTTTCAATTTCATCATCTTCATCAAATATATTTCCAACTATTTCTTCAATTAAATCTTCCAATGTAACAATTCCTGCTGTCCCTCCGTATTCATCAATAATAACAGCCATATGGATGCTTTTTCTTTGAAGTTCTCTAAAAAGCTTATCCGTTCTTTTTGATGCAGGAACATAATAGGGTTTTTTTATAAGATTCCTTAAATCAAATTCATCTTTATTACTACCTGAAGCTATATACTTAATAAGATACTTAGAATGCATTATTCCTATTATGTTGTCAATAGTACCCTCGTAAACTGGAATCCTTGAATACTTTTCTGCATTTATAAATTCTGTCACTTCATCAAGAGTTGAACTAATAGGCAAAGCCACAATATCAGTTCTATGAGTCATGATTTCAGAGACCGTCTTATTATTAAATTCAAAAATATTATTAATCATTTCTTTCTCTGTTTCCTCAATCGCTCCTCTTTCCTCTCCAACATCCACCATCATTCTGATTTCTTCTTCGGTAACACTCTTTTCGTTATTATTTGGATCAACACCAAACAACCTTACAACAGTATTTGTGGAAAATGTAAGAAATTTAACAAAGGGCGATGTTACAATAGATAAAAAACTTAACGGTCTTGCAACTAGCATCGCAACAGGTTCTGCCTTCTTCATTGCCAGCCTTTTAGGCGCCAATTCACCAAATACAAGAGAAAAATATGATAACAGTACTGTAATTAATACCATAGAGACACTTTGAAGTACCGCGTCGGCAATAGGAATACCTGTTAGCTTTATTAGTTCAGCCAAGCTCCCAGAAAATTTATCTGCCGCAAACGCACTGGCGAAAAATCCAGCAAGAGTTATTCCTATTTGAATTGTAGCAAGAAACTTACTAGGCTCATCTACAAGTTTTTTAACTAAAATAGCTTTCTTATTGCCTTGCTCTGCCATAAATTTGAGTTTGTTATCATTCATTGATATTAATGCTATTTCTGAAGCCGCAAAAAAAGCATTAAGCACTATAAGTAAGATTAAAACAAGTATTTCGGTAAACAAAATATTTCATCCTCCGCATAATATAAAATAAGTTTAACAAACAAAAAAGGCATAACAACCCTATACATCAGGATTTTAAGACCTTCTATAAAAATCTTTAACTAATCTTTTTTCATTAAACATTTCACATAGCACCTAACTTCTTGGTATATCTTCAGGAATTTTATCATTCCACTATCATTCTCTAAAACCAACTTAATTTTATTATATCATAATATATTATACAACATTCTTAATTGTCAAGAATATCTTGTAAGCAAGGGTGCGATTAACCTTTTTGTATCATATTATGGAAAGAACATCTGCGTAGAGGCTTAGAGAATGTTAACGAAGCGAAGGATTAGTCGAATCACTCTTCTACGCGAAGCGAGTTTTGATTCGACCCGTAGCGAGTTTTACATTCTCTTAGCCTCGGAGCTTTAGTTCTTGGAATAATATGTTACATAACCAAAAACTGCACCCTGTAAGCAACAGTATACTTTATAATAAATAATCAATCTTTTCATTGCACTTCTCAATATTTAGTCATTTCAAAAACATGTACAGAATTTAGATAACAAAACCCATCAATTATTTTGAAATGACAATTGACCAATTATTCTTTTAAATCGCCTGAATTTATCAAAATCATTAATTCTCAAGCAAAACTCTTTCCATAAATCGTCTAACTTTATCTGGATCCTTGCAATTAGCTCTTTTTTCTACTCCAGTTAGAACATCAACTGCAAAAGGCTGTGCCTTTTGTAATATTTCAATTATATTATCCTCAGTAAGTCCTCCAGCTAATATAACAGGCAATGAACTCTCTTTTTGCAACGTTTTAAATACCGACAGATCCACTTTAACTCCTGTTCCGCCGGGCATAGATTCCGTATAGGAATCTGCTAAAACAGCCGACACTCCAGTTTTTTCTAGTTCTCTTGCCGCTATAACAGGGTCATTGATCTCAAAATCACAATTACCCTCACCATCCATACGTAAGGCTTTAATGACCTTAACTCCATATGGTTTTAACTCTCTACATATCTCACTCACTTCTTCAAGGGTTTCCTTATAATGAAGCTGCACAACGTTTGGTTTGGTATTTTTAACAATATTGAGTACTTTCTCCACTTTGCCCCCTGTAACTACACAGGTGCTAGCAAATGGTGGTACACGCTCTATAAGTTCTGCAGCCTGTCCCTTTGATAGGTTCCATGGTACTTCTACAGGGTATCCAACAACAAAACCCAGCATATGTACTCCCTCGTGTATACACAATTCTACATCTTTTGAGTTCATTAATCCACATATCTTTACCCGTGTCATAGTTCATCTCCCAACAACTCACTAAAATTCTTATAAGTTTGTACCGGGTCCTTTGACTTTAAAATAGCTGTTCCAATTAATACCGCATGGGCACCTGCAGATATAGCACGAGATACATCCTCTTTTGAAGAAATCGAACTCTCGCTGACCAATAAAGCTTCTTTTGATGCTAAAGCCGCTAGTTTTTCGGTGGTATTAACATTTCCATTGTCCGTTTCAAGTTCAATTATATTCCTGTTGTTTATACCTAAAAAAGTAGGATTTAATTCTCTTGCCAAAGTCATTTCAGCCTCGTTATGAGTTTCCACTAAAGGCTCTAATCCCAAAAACAAAGACTCTTCCACCAATTTAAAAAGTTGATTCTTTTCAAGCATAGAAGCAATCAACAGCACCCCGGAAGCTCCAATCTCAACAGTCTCCTTCAATTGATCTCGGTTATCAATAAAATCTTTTCGTAAAATCGGTACTGAAACAACCTTTGCAATATTATATAACAACTCTGGTGAGCCGCCGTAATGCTCAACTTCCGTAACTACGGAAATCACAGGTACACCAGCTGCCTCTAAATTTTCTGCCAACAGAACTGGGTCACGTGCTAAAATCAAGTCACCTTCACCCGGTGACTTGATTTTAATATCAGTTATAACAGGTACTCTCCCTTTTCTTCTTTTATTCCAAAGTGCTGTAGAACATTTTGTTGTATTACAATTTTTAATCTCTTCCATTATCATTCCACCATTCCATAGTCATGTGAAGCTTCTTTCAATTGATTAAGTTTTTTCTGTGCAGCTCCGCTGTCAATAATTTCGTTTGCAAGCTCTATTCCTTGTTTAAAAGAATCGGCCTTATTACCAATCATTAACGCACCTGCAGCATTTAAAACAACAGCATTACGACGTGGTCCTTTATCTTTTCCTGAAAAAACATTTGAAATCATAATAGCATTTTCCTCAGGTGTTCCCGTAGCAATTTGTTCAAGTGTGCAACGAGATAATCCGAAATCTTCCGGAGCAATCTCATAAGTTGTAATATCACCATTGTTAAGTTCGTTTATCCTGGTTTTGCCCATAAGAGAAATTTCGTCTAGTCCGTCTAGACCATGTACAAACAACCCTCTAGTAAAACCAACATCTCTAGCAACTTGTGAAACAGTGTCTAAAAGCTCGGGTTTATATATTCCCATAACATGCCTACTTGCCTTAGATGGGTTGATTAACGGCCCGATAATGGTATAAAAGATTGTCTTGATGCCTAAATCTTTTTCCGGAGGTAGAACTTTGCCCATAACTGGATGAAACAAGGGAGCATAAAGAAATGCAATCCCCACATCTTCAATAAGCTTTTCTACACCTTTAGGGCTTTGGTTTATTTCAATTCCTAGTGCTTCCAACACATCGGCACTTCCGGAAAGACTTGATATCGAACGACTTCCATGTTTAGCAACTGGAATTCCAGCAGCTGCAGCTACAAAAGCTACTGAAGTTGATATGTTAAAAGTACTTAATCCACCACCCGTACCACATGTATCCATAAGCTCATCATCTACCTTTGGATATATATGAATACAATTATCACGCATAGCTTTTGCTATAGCCGTAATTTCTGTCAGAGTGGGGCCTTTCATTAAAAGAGCCACTTGGAATCCTGCTATCTGAACCTCACTAAGCTCGTCATTCTTAATTGCAACAATCAAACTATACGCTTCTTCCGACGTTAAGTCTTCCCTTGCTGTCAATTTCTTCAATACATTCTTAATCATTTCTCATCTCTCCTCTTCTATTAAGGACATCGTGTCCTAGACATTTAAAAATCTCGCCCATATATTCATACTCACTTAATCGCCTTCACCATGCTCTTTACATATTCCACAACATGAGGTACACAATCCGTACCATACTGAGCAATAATCTTCACTATTGCACTTCCTACAATTACACCATCAGCAATTTTGCTCATTGCAGCTGCCTGTTCAGGTGTTGATATACCAAAACCAATTGCACATGGAATATCCTTTACTTCCTTTGCAAGATTTATCATTTCCGCAATATTGCTTCCAAGATCTTTTCTAACCCCTGTCACACCTAAGGATGATACACAATAGATAAAACCCTCCGCATCAGCAGCTATCATGCGTATACGATCGTTAGATGTTGGTGCAATCATAGATATAAAAGTCACATTATATTTTTTGCAAAAGGGTGTAAGTTCTTCTTTTTCATTATAGGGTATATCCGGAACAATTACCGCATCAATGGAGGCTTCCTGGCATTTCTTCATAAACTTCTCGGTGCCATAGGTAAATATCGGATTAGCATAGGTCATAAAAGCTAATGGTACATCACAAGACTTGCGAACATTTTTTACCATATCAAATATTTTATCGGTAGTTGTTCCAGCCGATAATGCCCTATAATCGGCGCCCTGAATAACGGGACCTTCTGCTATAGGGTCTGAAAAGGGTATACCCAACTCAATTAAATCCGCACCGGCCTCAGCTATCTTCAGTACTAACTGCTCAGTAATTTCCAGCGAAGGATCTCCTGCAGTAATAAATGGAATAAAAGCCTTTTTGTTTTTAAAAACCTGTTCTATCCTATTCATAGATTTTAACCCCCCTGTAACGTGCTATTGCAGCAACATCCTTATCTCCTCTCCCTGAAAGGCAGATCACCATAATCTGATCTTTATTCATAGTTGGAGCAAGCTTTTTAGCATATGAAACTGCATGTGAGCTCTCTATAGCCGGAATAATCCCCTCAATGCGAGACAAGTATTCAAATGACTCTACAGCTTCTTTGTCTGTAACCGGAACATATTTTGCTCTCCCTGTATCATAAAGATTTGCATGTTCTGGACCTATTCCCGGATAGTCAAGACCTGCTGAAATTGAATAAACCGGGGCGATTTGTCCATACTCATCCTGGCAGAAATATGATTTCATACCATGAAATATCCCTAACTTACCGGTTGCTATTGTCGCTGCTGTCCTATCGGTATCAACTCCATGTCCTGCTGCCTCACATCCAATTAAACGTACTCCTTCATCTTTTATAAAGTCATAGAAAATCCCCATTGCATTGCTACCACCGCCGACACAAGCTAAAACCGCATCCGGCAGACGACCTTCCTTTTGCTTTATCTGCTCTTTAACTTCACGCCCTATTACACTTTGGAAATCACGTACAATAGTTGGGAAAGGATGCGGCCCCATTACCGAACCTAGTACATAATGCGTGTCGCTTATTCTTTGTGTCCATTCACGCATTGTCTCATTTACCGCATCTTTCAATGTTTGCGTTCCGCTTGTAACTGCATGAACCTTTGCACCTAATAGCTCCATACGATACACATTTAGTGCCTGGCGTTCGGTATCTTCCTTACCCATAAACACCTCACACTCTAGCCCTATTAATGCTGCTGCAGTAGCTGTAGCAACGCCGTGCTGTCCAGCACCCGTTTCTGCAATTACACGGGTTTTACCCATTTTTTTTGCTAAAAGCACCTGACCTAATACGTTATTAATTTTATGAGACCCGGTATGATTTAGATCCTCTCTTTTTAAATAAATCTTAGCGCCACCTAAATCTTTGGTCATTTTTTCTGCATAATAGAGCAGTGACGGACGACCTGCATAGCTATTTAGCAAGTCATTTAACTCCTTTTTAAACTGCGGATCTTCTCTAAAATGATTATATGCCTCTTCAAGCTCACACAAAGCATTCATCAATGTTTCAGGAATAAACTGACCACCATGTACTCCAAATCTTCCTTTAGACATGTTCATCCTCCTAACTTATAATAAATTTTTTAAATATTAACTCTATTTTAAAGAACTATAAACTACGGGGTATCGAGCTTTTCCGTTTCCCCAACTTCCACTTTTTTAAAACAAATGAAATCAAAAAAAGCCTTTATCCCTGTACAAGGGACAAAAGCATTAAACTTCTGCGGTACCACCCAATTTGACGATAAATCGCCCACTCATTTTGTATACTAACATATACACTCTACTGATAACGGACAGAGCTCCCGTAAGCACCTACTATTTCTAAATTCGGAGCTTCCCTCACAAGTCCATTCAGAATAACCTTTGTAACCACATTTTCAGCACCTAGCGGCTCTCTTTTACAAGTAATTATTCCTACTTCTCTTGATCACAGGTTTTAAATATTATTTAAATTATAACACCAACAAAACTCTTTGTCAATATCTCAAAAAACATCAAAAATAATCAAATAATTGGGTATCAATTTTAATATTTTTGCTTTTAGATGCAATTCCTAACTTAACAATCCCCTTTATACCAAGTGACTTTAGCTCCAAATTGTATTTCTTTTCTTCTATTTGTTTTGTCATGCCCATAAAACGAAAATCCCCAACAGTTCCCCGAGAATTTTCGTTTTATTCATTGTTTTTTTGAATGTCATTTTTTAGATATTTGATATTGTTATTAGTCTAACTCCTTCCGATGGAGTTTTTGAAGTCGGGTTTTCGACAGTTAACAATCTAATAAATATTATCAAGACCGCTTAACAGCGGCTTTTTTTGTGTCAAATTTTAAAAAAAGTTTGTTGTATGTGTTGTATTTTGTTGTATGTTGTGATACAATGAGTATATGAAATTATATTATGATAAGCGAGCAAAAGACCCCATTTACTATATCCAACAAGGGTTTAGAAATGGTAA